>Ga0307379_10000702_pt1 | contig 54844 bp, 39 predicted proteins | sample UN2MG_FD_202237 | JGI IMG/M metagenome (GOLD analysis project Ga0307379, IMG submission 202237) | Soil microbial communities from Risofladan, Vaasa, Finland - UN-2 | ecosystem: Environmental > Terrestrial > Soil > Coastal area > Acid sulfate soil | place: Finland: Risofladan, Vaasa | collected... | reverse complement strand
AGACCGAGCCGGTCTGGGTCTTGTCGGAGATGAGCGCGTTCACGCTGAGGTTAGTGCCGCGGCCCAGGAAGTTCTGCTGCTGGTACTGCAGGGAGATGAAGTATTCGGAGGCGGTGGACACTCCGGCGCCGGCGGTGAACGACCCGCTCTGCCGCTCCTTGACCGCCACCTCCAGGTTGATGCGGTTGGGCTCGGGGCCGGGTCGGGGGATGATCTGCACGTCCGAGAAATAGCCGAGCTGCCTCACCCGCGACTCGGACAGCCGCGCGTCGGCCGTGCTGAAGAGCTGGCCCTCCTTGAGCTCCATCTCGCGCCGCACCACCTTGTCGTGCGTCTTCTCGTTGCCGCTCACCTCGATCCGGTCAATGTAGACCTTGGTGCCCTTGCGGATGTGCCAGGTGAGGTCAACGATCCTCTCCTCCCGTTTCAGGTTCAGCTCCGGCTCGGCCTCGCACAGGGCGTAGCCCTCGGTCCCGTACAGATCGAGCAGGTGCTGCTGGTCGCGGATCAGGAGGCTCTTTCTGAAAATCTCCCCGCTCTTCAATAAAAACCCTTTTTGCAGGTCGGCCTCGGGGATGAGCAGATCGCCCACGACCTTGATCTCGCCCACCCGGTACTGCGGCCCCTCCTCGATCCCCACGCCCAGCATCACCTGTTCCCGGTCCTCGGTGAGCAGCCGCTCCGGCTGCGCCAGCCCGGCCTCCAGGTACCCGTTGTCGTCGTAAAAAAAGTCCAGCACGTACAGGTCGCGCTGGAAATCCTCCGAATTGTACTTCTTGGCCGTGAAGATGCCTTCGGGCTTGGTCATCATGCGGCCGCGCAGCTTGCGGTCGGACATGGCCTCGTTCCCGAAGAACTCGATCTGCTTGACGGTGGGCTTCTTGCCCTCGTCCACCTGGAAGGTCACGTCCACCAGGTTGGGGCCGACCTCCTCCACCACCACGTCCACCCGCGCCATGAAATAACCGCGCTTGGCGTACTCCGCCAGGAGCTTCTCCTTGACCTCCCGGAGCTGGGACGGGTCATAGACCGAGCGCGGCTTCACGGTGACGATGTTTTTAAGGTCGTCCTCGTTGAGGCCCTTGGTCCCCTCGTTCTTCACGTCCCGGATGATGGGCTTTTCCTTGATGGTATAGGTCAGGATGATCCCGGGAAGAAAACGGCTCTCCGAGTAACGCTTTTCCACCACCACGTCCCGGATGAAACCCGAGGCGTACAGGGCATGAATGTCCTCGATGACCCGGTCCGCCGAGTATTCCTCGCCTTCCTTGGAGATGATGATCGCCTTGATGGTCTCCTCCTCCAGCGCGCGGTTCCCCTTGATCTCGATGCCCCGGATCACCTCCGCCGACGCGGCAAACCCCATGAGCGCGAACACCGCGCCCAATAGGGCCGCCAAGGGCCGCCGCCTCATCAACCACCCCGCGAAAAAAGCGCTTTGCCACCGCCTTGTAAACTTCAAAATCGTCCCTTTAACCGTATCAAAGTATCAGACAAACCCCGTGAACGCAAACATTTGGCCTTCCGGAAAGCCATGCCCAGCCGGCCAGGCTTGGCCTTTAGGAGCGCCTTTAGCCCCGATTGTTCCCGAGCCGCCGCCGGCCTTTTTGCGCCCGCTCCTGGAACCATTTGAAATTCCAACAGTTCCGGCCATCATCTTCCCGCCCCGAACCCCCGGACAGAACAAAGGACCGGCGGCTACGGTCCCGCCGGTCCTTTGGCCCCTTAGCTGATGGGTCTTACATGTTCACCTTGGGCAGCTTCTTCAGCGCCTCCTTGATGGCGGCCTCCGGGTGCTCGTAGTCCTCCATCTTGCCGCTGAGGTAAGAGTCGTAGGCGGCCAGGTCAAAGTGGCCGTGGCCGGAGCAGTTGAACAGGATCACGCGCTGCTTGCCTTCTTCCTTGGCCTTGATGGCCTCGTCAATGACGCACTTGACGGCGTGGGCGGTTTCCGGCGCCACGATGTGCCCCTCGGTCTGGGCAAAGGTGATGGCCGCGTCAAAGACCTCCTTCTGCTTGTAGGCCACGGCCTCCAAGAGGTTCTGGTGGACCAGGTTGGAGATGATGGGCGCGTCGCCGTGGTAGCGCAGGCCCCCGGCGTGGATGCCGGCGGGGACAAAGGTGTGGCCCAGGGTGTACATCTTGGCGATGGGCGCCATCTTGGCCGTGTCGCCGTAATCAAAGGCGTACACGCCCTTGGTGAGCGTGGGGCAGGCCGCCGGCTCGACCGCCACGCCGCGGACCTTCTTGCCGTTGAGCTTGTCATAAATGAACGGCATCACGGTGCCGCCGAAGTTCGACCCGCCGCCGCAGCAGCCGATCACCACGTCCGGATAGTCACCTACTTTTTCGAGCTGCTTCTTGGCCTCCAGCCCGATCACGGTCTGGTGCAGCAGCACGTGGTTCAACACGCTGCCCAGCGCGTAGTGCGTGTCCTCCCTGGTCGCCGCGTCGAACACGGCCTCCGAAATGGCGATGCCCAGGCTGCCCAGGCTTTTCGGGTTTTCCTTCAAGATCGCCTTGCCCGGCTCGGTCAGCTTGGACGGGCTCGGGACCACCTTGCCGCCCCACGTCTCCATCATGATGCGCCGGTACGGCTTCTGGTCGTAGCTCACCCTCACCATGTAAACCATGATCTCCAGGCCCAGGAGCTTGCCCGCGAAGCACAGAGCGCTCCCCCACTGGCCCGCGCCCGTCTCCGTGGCCAGGCGCTTGATGCCTTCCTTTTTATTGTAGTACGCCTGCGCGATGGCGGTGTTGGGCTTGTGCGAGCCGGGAGGCGACACGCCCTCCCACTTATAGTAAATCTTGGCCGGCGTCTTCAGGTGCTTCTCCAGCCGGTGCGCGCGCACCAGCGGACTGGGCCGCCACAACGCGTAGATCTCCCGGACCTCGTCCGGGATCTTGATCCACCGCTCCATGCTCATTTCCTGCTCGATCAACCCCATCGGGAACAGCGGCGCCAGATCATCCGGCGTCACCGGCTTCAGCGTCCCCGGATGCAAGACCGGCGTCGGACCCCCGGGCAGGTCCGGCAATACGTTGTACCATTCCTTGGGCATCTCCGACTCGTTCAGAAAAATCTTCGTCTCCATCTTTTCCTCCGTTTCCGAGAAATTTGTTAAACTTGCATGGAAGTTGGCAACTCAATCGGATGAATGGACTTCTATGATGTCGTATGAATCCTTTTTTATGCTGACTCTTCCCTTATTGATCTCTATTGGACTAACAAGGAACCTGGTGCCCGCCGCGTCTCCTCCTTTCACAAAGCCGTCGAACTCCTGAATCACCCGGCCTTCCTTCAAGTCAAATACGATGTTATGCTGAGAATTAGGCTTGTAGGTTCCTAGCAAAACGGCACCCCCGTTCAAAGCCCAGGACTCGAAATAAAACCGGCCGTAAGTGTTTCTGATATTATCATTCCATTCCTTGACCGGTTGGTTGTCCGAGGCCCGGTAAATCAAAACCGGGTCGCCCTTGCCGATGATATATTTGCCATCCGGAGAGAATATGAAGCCGGGAAGATCCACAATTTCTCCCTTTCTCCTCACGGGGTCGTATTTGAATATTTGGCTGTTGTTGTAAAAATAAATATTGCCGTCATGTTCAGACCAATTTAGATACTGAACACCAACTCCTAATGTATCAATTTTCTCCTTCTTCCCGCTCTGAATGTCGATCACCCATGTACCCGCAATTTCATCTATTCCTTGAGGAGGGATGCAACCGTCATCGCGCCAAAATGGCCAATCAACATCAATAACGACTCTTTTGCCGTCAGGCGAAAATTTAAACATATAGCCATGATCAAAGATCAGCATCTCTCTCTTAGAGTTCATGTCATAGATGATTATTCTATAAAAACCCATCTGAGTTTTGCTGCAATCATCATTTGACAGGCGGCAGAAATATTGTATGCCCATCTTTTCACCGGATGCATCAAGAGAAGAATAAGCAATCCCGCAATTTCCATCTATCTGGAATTGATTTTTTAAGTTCATCATGCCCCGAGGTGTTTCTTTGCCCGACGGCAAAGTGATATAAACTTGGCCCTCTTTAGAGATGACGATCATCTGCTGCACAGAAGCCTCTCCCCCAATGGACAGAACAAGCGCAATGGCGCATATTGTCGTCTGAATTTTAATATTCATGATACACTCCTTTGCAGTCAGTTAGAGTCTAATACGAATGTGAAAATGATGATAATGACTTGCATCGGTTCTATCGATTTCACAGTTGGGAGGCTGGATAAGATCATCTCTTTGCAGTGAATCAGCGTAGATGTAATAAACTCCGGCTTCACATAATAGATCAACCAATTCTTGAGTAAGAGACGGGCTGTATTCAGGAAAAGGCCCCGATTTCTCTATAAATGCAAATCCCATCTCTTTCCCGTCCGAGCGCACATACCTTATATCAGCGTCTATGCCTTGTTGATGAAGTTGATGGCAGGGTATTTCAATCGGTGGCCAATGTTTCTTGAACTCCCACCAGCAGAATTGCCCACCATCTTCCAGGCTCACGTCTCCGATTCCAATCCTTGGACCATTGGGATGCCGCTGGTTCCATTCGCGGCCAACTTGTTCAATAACCTTAATTAGTTTCAGGGTCCCCCAATTGTCCCCGTTCGGACCTTCGGTGGTTCCATGGAAATGGTAATAGCCGATCCCCTCCTGGGGCAGTTTGATCCCACCACGCAAGTACCCATCCACGGAGGTTCCACCCGCTAATGACGGGTCATCGTCCGGTATTGTGGGTTTGAAATATTCCAAGACGCTCCACCATGAATTTTCAATATTACAAGCTTCTATAAGATCCGATATATTATCATTATCGCGGTCGAAAAGAGGATATAGGCCCACGCCCTCGGGGGCGTTGATGGAGGTGGCGGTGACAAAGGAATAGGCGGATGCAGGGATGGTCCCGGTGAAGCCGACCGGTATGGACGCCGTGTCCGCGTTCAGGATCATGACCTTGCTGTTGGCCAGGTCGGACGCATAGATCGGAACTATAACCTTGTCAAGATACGGCGTATAGGCGGCCTCTCTTGGGCCGGGGCCGGAGCAGATGGGAGGGCAGCCGGCCCGGGCCGCGGTGGCGGCCGCGATCTCATTGGAGGCCGCGACCGTAAGGCTTTCCAGCATCCCAATATTGTTGGAGCTGTAGAACCCTATGAAGGCCCGTTCACCAAGGTTGGAAATGGCGACGTCTTTCCCACCGTAACACACGGGAAGTCCAGTCCTATTGATATCTATTGTATCATAGAGAGAAAAATCCGGCAGATTGAGAATGACGCCGTTGATATCGGCGGAGCCGCTCCCAAGGTTGGTGATTATCGCCATCCAGGAGTCGGAGATGTCGCTGGTGCGCTGTGGAAGCATGCCAACGCCTTGCGGGTTTTGACCTGCGCCGGCGGGCAGTTGCAGTTGTTTTACATCCAAATAATTTCTATTTGAATAGGGCGATGTGGTATAAAACTCGAAACTTCGGGCGACATTAATTTCAATGACGTATCCCTGGGAACCTGAACCATCGGTCCCGATGACGATTTGTTGACCATCGGGAGTGACCTCGATGTCCTGGAAGCTTGAGCCATAAGCACTGAAAGGTTTATTGGTTACCACGGTGGTATCTCCCGCCAGCGGGTCGAGGGCTTTTCTGATTTCCAGAATGGAGAGAATCTTGTTATTGGAAACCGCGAAGGCCCTGTTCCCATCTGGGCTGATGGCTATGGCAAAAGGCTGACTGGGGTTGGGTGTTTTGCAAAGAAGATTTATATTTCTAACTATATGATTATCGAGAGTATCTATTATAGTTACAGTATTTGTAGTAACGTCCGTTACAAACAGCCACCTTCCATCTGGAGTAACATCAGCGCCGTAAAGACGGTTCCCGCTCCCTGGCAGATTGATGGATGCAACAACTGAATTATTACGGTAGTCAATTACGGTTATCTTGTTGTCAACCGGGCTCGCTTGTCGGTTAGCGATGTAAGCATAGGGCAATCCGAGAATAAAATCGACTTCATCGCTATTTAGAGGGCTTCCATTTACGGTGTTTTCAACCCAAACTTTGCCCGTGATGGCGCCGCCCGGAACCCTGGCTTTAATTTGGTTGGAGCTCGAGGAAATAACTTCCGCCTGAACCTTGCCTAATGTGCCCGAAAAATAAACCTTGGTCAATCCAACGGTATTGCCGAATCCGGTACCGGTCAAGGTTACGGTATCACCGCCAATGGTAAAATTTGGATCTATGGAGGCCAGGGTTGGATTCGTATAGGAATTGGCCACGATAAAGTTTGAAATTGCGGCGGTGGAAGCATTGCCGAAGAAATCGGACACCGCGGCCCATAAGGTATGAGGGCCATTGGATATTTGATTATCAGCCGTAATTTCATATATGGCTCCAGCAGAATTTCTATAAAACCTTTCGGTTATAGTGAATCCATCCAAGATTATTTGTAGAGTGCTCAAATCAACTCCGCATCCGGTATCATTGTATGTTATGAATAGTACGGGAGTGTTGGTGTAAACCGAGGATCCGTCTTGAGGTGAAATTATATCAATGGTAGGAGCCGATCCTGTCTCAACCAAGACCAGCTCAACCGCATTGCCCGCATTTCCAGCATTATCTCCGATCACGGCATAAATTCTATTGCCGCCTTCCAGCCCGGTAACAGTTCCGCTCGCGCCGGTTTCACTTACGGTGAGCATAGAGGTAATATTGGTATTATTAAGGTATACGGATAAAGTGGATAAATTTATTCCCGAGAGCGCATCACTGAAAGTTATATTGATATCTATCTGGTCTGAAGAGGTCATTCCTGATAAGGGACTGACAATGTCTATTTGCGGGGGCACCGTGTCGACTTCGGTCTTGCCATAAACGTAATACTCATTCACCGTGTCGCCCGTCATTTGGAAGCCGGAGCCTGTGAGATTGGGGTCATTGGCCGTAGCGTCAAGGAGAAAGGCGCCGGGAGGCATTGTACCTTCTGCTTGAAAAGCAAAGGGAACTGATGTCAGGCGTTGTCGGGGCGAGAGGGTTTCCACGGTCGCACCCTGGATGACTTTGACTTCGAGGAAGGCGTTGGGGCCGGTGAAGGTTGCGGGAGTTATGGGAACACTTCCGCCTAAAAGCGTGTTGAAGATTCCGGTATCCAGGCCGATGCCGGAGACTGTCTCCGACCAGAGCATGGTGTTGCCGGCAAGGGTGTCGAAAATAGAGAAGTGAAGGTCAACCGTGCTCCCGGAAATCAGACCTCCTCCAATGTCGCGCAATCGTCCCTGGTAGTTGATAAGCAGGGGCACCGATGAATCGGCGGATGAGAAGACATTCTTGCGGAAGAGATAATAGCCTTTCAAGCTCGTCCCGGTGGCGGTGAACTTCTTGGCGGTGAGGCCAGGGTTGGCGCCGGCGCTTGAGAGCACGATACCCCCTTCCGGCACTGGCGATTCCACCTTGAGCGCATAGCCCACGCTGGCAAGCTTTTCCCGGGGCAAAAGGGCTTCCCCGTTCGCGGCCACCGCAAGCCACAGGTCCTTGTCGGAAAGATGCGTGGGGTAGATGGGATTAACCGCGCCCAGCTCAACGCTAAACAAGCCTTGATCGAGAGGCACGCTGTTCTGAGTCTCCGTCCATAGAGAAGCGCCCGCGGTGTCGGCGTCGAAGATTGTAAAGGTGAAGTTCGCCGTGGTTCCGACCGTTCCGCCATCGGCCGGGAGCAAGCGGCCCTGGTAGGAGATCCTCTGCGGCACGCGGGGCTGAAATGGATTGTAGGCGTTCTTCTTGTAAAGATAATACGAGCCGATGGTGTCGCCCTGTTGGGTATAGCCGAGGTTGGTGATGGCGGTGTCGCCGCTCAGCTCGCCCAGGATGACCGCACCCTCAGACACCTCGCCTTCGGACTTGAGCGCAAAAGGCGCGGACACGATCCTGCTCCTCGGCCCGATGGTCTCTCCGAAGATGCGGACTTCCAGATAGGCATTCCTGCCATTCAAGGCCGAGAACGGAATAGGCTCGGCCTCTCCCAGATTGACCTTATATACTCCTGCCGCCACAACCACTCCAGGCTGAGTCTCCGACCAGAGCAGGTTGCCTCCGGTCAGGGCGTCGAAAATCAAGAACGTCATCTCATATTCGCCGTCCGCGCCCAATGGGAAAACCGCGTCCGTGATCCGGCCCTGATAGGTGATCGCGGCCGGAACCGATGGGACCGTTTGTCCAAGAAGTATGGTCGAGATGAGAAGGATAATGACGCTCGCAAATCTTTTCATGTTCTCCGCCTTGAGGCTCCAATCTTAAGTGCAACTATCATCCGTAGCGCCGCCGGCCCGGCGGCAGGGGATGCCGGCAGGCTGCCGGCGCTACTATCCCCGCACCAGCGCCAGGTCCCCCACCTTCACCCCCAGGGCGTCGGCCACGTTACCGCATTTGGCTTTGAGGATGAAGAAGAAGCGGTCGCCGGAATCGTCCAGGGTCTCGTAGTTGCCCTGGCCCTTGGCGATGACCATGTCGGCGGTGTCGAGGACCTTCAGGAAGAACTCGGAGCACTGGTCGCGGATCACGCCCACGAAGTTGTTGCCGGTGTCAATGACCTTGACCGCCTTGTCCAGGCCCACCTGGCGGGCGTCGGCGATGAGGGCGTCGTTCAGGATGGGCCCGCCCTTGACCGCGGCGAGCACCATCTTGCCGTTGGCCTTGAGCCCGTCCATGAGGAGCTTGTCGAAGACGATCTCGCCGGCGTTGTCGAGGATGTAGAGGACGCGCTTGGCGGAGGCGAGCTTTTGCTTGAAGGCGTCGTACTCGAAGCGGGCGAAGCCGTCGCCGAGGGCCTGCTCCACGGTGGCGTTAAGGTCGGCCTCGTGCTTGATGCCGAGGTCTATGACGTTGCCGACGACGGCGAGGCGGACGGCGGTCTCGAGCTTGTCATCGGCGGCCTTGATCTTGTCGCGGAGCGCGGGGAGCATGGCCAGGGCGGCCTCGTTGCCTTGCTTCTTGGCGGCGGCGTAGGGATCGGGGTCGCCGATCAGCTCGGCCACGCGGTGGAGGATGAGAGAGGAATTATAGGCCGGGGACTGGTCCATGGAAAGGTCCGCGAGCAGCGGGGCGGCCTCCCGCAGGATCTCCCAGCGCCTGGCCTCGTCATCCACCGCGTACATCACCGACGAATGCGCCTGCTCCATGAAACACGGATAACAGATACTGCCCGATTTCATCTTAGGGTCCTCCCCGGCGTCGGCAAAACGCCCTCCTGCATTTATTGAAGCTTGTTGGACGTGCGATGCGCCGCTGATGCGGCTTCACTCTTTTTATTTTCCGCCCGGAACACTAAAGCCCTTTTCCCGAGGCAAATGCAAGCATAGACCAAACTCATTTCAGCGTCAAGATTGCCGTGAAGATTGCCGTGAAGAGGTGCCGTGAAGAGGGCTTGAGGCGTGGGGCTTGAGGCATGAGGGCAGAGCCACCCCAAGCCTCATGCCTCAGGCCCCAAGCCTCAGGACTCAAGCCCTGATTCCTATCTTTGCGGCCAGTCCTTGCCCGTGAACTCCTTCCACAGCCGCCGCGCCTCCCTCTGGTTGGCGGCGTTGTCCCCGGCATCGGCCGCGAGCGCGTTGGGGTCAGCCTTGAGCGCGGTGTCCAGGTAGTCGAGCGCCTGCTTGTGCTTGTCCTCTCCGCCCACCTTCCACAGGATGCGCGCCGCGTAAACGTAGTTGCCCAGGTAGCGCGGCTCGCGCTTGATCTCTTCCAGCAGCGGCTTAAGGATGTCCTCTTCCAGGTCGTACCCGAACTTGCCCGCCAGCCACAGCGGGACCCGGAACATGACCTCGGTCCAGAAGCGCTCGGTGGCCCCGTAATAATAGTGCGGGTCCATGGCGTCCACCTGGTCCATGTTCTTCAATAGTGTCCGGAACATCCACAAGCTGGAGGCCCAGCCCTTCATGTCGGCCGCGGAGGCCATGTTGGTGGTCTTCCAGTACAGGCCGTCAATGCTCTTCGGGTTCAGGGCCAGCACCTTGTCCGCCGCGGCCTCTCCCTTCACGAACAGCGCGAGCCGCCCGTCCTTTTTCTCGCGGGGCAGCCAGTCTCCCGTCTGCCAATAGGCCTGGGTGAGCAGGGTCCACGCCGCCTCGTCATCCGGGCACAGCGCCGCGGCCTGCTCCAATTTCTTCACGGCGTCGCCCACCGACGTCTGGGTCTTCTGGGCCCACAGCGGCCTGGCCTCATTGACCAGGCCGTCGGCCGTGGCCTGTTCCGCGCAGGCCGCCGCGGCCGTTCCCGCGCCGGCCATGCCCAAAAGCGCCGCCATGATCAAACAAGTCAGCCCATTTTTGATCAGCCTTTTTCCGGACCCCATGCTCCATCCCTCCTTTATGGTCCCGACACCCTGCCGACCAGCAAGCTATCTGATTCATTCCGCCGTTTCAACCCGCGGCCGTTCGGGGCCGTTCGGGAGGGCCGGCGGCCGCCGCCGGCTTTTGCCTTTGGGCCGGGGCATTATATTATAGGAGAGGCGCAGGAACATGATGAAAGGAGACGGGTGATGAAAATTTTCGCGGTGAGCGGCAGTCCGCGGCGGGAGAAGGGGATCACGGAGCGTATCTTCCGGCCCTTTATCGAGGGGGCGCAAGAGGCGGGGGCCGAGGTGGACGTGGTTTACCTTCAGGGAAAGAAGATCAAGCCGTGCCTGGGCTGCTTCCATTGCTGGTGGAAGACGCCGGGGCAGTGCGTGCAGAAGGACGACCAGGCGGGGCTCTTGAAGCTCTTTTCCGAGTGTGACGTGGCCGTGTTCGCGACCCCGCTTTACGTCTGCGGCATGAGCGCGCAGCTCAAGGCGTTCTTCGACCGCTTCATCCCGCTCACCGAGCCTTTCCTCGAGCTGCGGGAGGGCCACTGCACTCATCCCGCCCGCGGCAAATACATGAAGGGCATGGTGGTGGTGTCGAGCTGCGGCTTCCATGAGCTCGACAACTTCGATGCGATGCTGGCGCAGTTCCAGGCCATATGCCGGCTGGGCGGCGTCAAGTTCCTGGGCGCGCTGCTTCGGCCGCACGGCGAGTTCCTGACGCTGGCCGAGCAGATCATGAAGCAAAAGACCGAGGAGGTTTACGCGGCGGCCAGGGAGGCCGGCCGCCGCATGGTCAAGGACGGCGGCATCCCGGCCGAGCTCCTGGACGCGGTCTCCAGGGAGCTGATACCGCTCGACGCGTACATCGCCGGCGCGAACCAGTTCTTCCACAAGCAGATCGGCCGGTACGACCGAAAGAAGTCGCGGGCCGGGCAAAGTGAAGCTCCGGCCTCTTGAGCGCGGCGACTCTTGATGATGCGAGGTCGGACGTCTTGCACGAGAGAGGCGGCTACGATGGACTTATCGCCCATTATGACGCGGTGATCGCCGGGTTTAGCGAGCTTCTGCCCGAGGTGGGCCGCGACCGGAGCGCCCATCCGGCCCGTCATTAGGAGTGGAGGGCTTCTTGCAAACTACTTCCGAACCCGAGCGCCGCTGGCTGCGCCCCCTGTTCCTCGCCGCCCTCTTCTTTTGCGTTTTCCATAAATTCTGGGCCCACGGCGCGTACTACCGCGACAGCTTCTTCTTCATGGCCTCCAACAAATACCACATCGCCGAGGCGCTCGGGCACTGGACGATTTATTGGTGGGGCCCGTGGCAGCTCATGGGCGTGCCGTTCGCCGCGGACCCGCAGACCGGGAGCTTCTACCCGCTGAACCTGCTCTTCGCGTTCCTGCCGTTTGGCCTGGCCCACAAGCTCTTCATCCTTCTCCACTATCCTTTGGCGGCGTTCACCATGGACCTGTTCCTGCGCGGGAAGGGGCTTAAGCGCCGGCCGGCCCTGCTCGGCGGCCTGGCATTTGCGCTCAGCGGCTACATGATCAGCCAGTTCGGGCCCGTGCGCATGGTCCTGGGCGCGGCCTGGGCGCCGCTCGTCTTTTATTGCATGGACCGCTCGCTTCGGGAGCGGCTGATCTGGGCGGCCGCCGCCGGCGCCACCCTGGCCGCGCAGGTGCTGGCGGGCGACCCGGAAACGGCTTACGTCACCGCAATCCTCCTGGTCCTCTACGCCCTGGGCAGCGCCCATGCCCTGAAAAACACCGCGCGCGGACTCGCGGCGACGGCCGTGGCGGCGGCGTCATCGCTCGGCCTGGCCGCGGTGCAGATCGTTCCGGCATGGGAGATGATGCGCCAAAGCACCCGGAGCGGCGGCCTCCCGCTCCCGGACGCCCTGGCCTACTCCCTGCACCCCGCCGCCCTGCTCGAAGTCATCTGGCCGACACCGTTCGGGGTGCAGTGGCCCCAATTCACTTATTGGGGCAAATTCATGGTGGACACCGAGGAGCTGCTCCTTCCCTGGTGCATGAGCTATTACCTGGGCCTGCCCATCATCGTCCTGGCCGGGATCGGGCTCACGCGGGGCCGCCGCCGCTTCCGGCTCTGGCTCGCGGCCGGACTCGCGCTGTTCCTGCTCCTCTCCCTGGGCCGCTACACCCCGGTCTATTCGTGGTTCCACCGCCTGGTCCCGTTGTTCAGCTCCTTCCGCTTCCCGGTCAAGTACATGGCCTGGTTCACCGGCTTCATGGCCGTGGCCGCGGCCCTGGGCGCCGAGAAGCTCGAGCAATGGATGAGCGAAAAACCCGCCGCCGCGGCCCGCAGCGTCGCCATATACCTGGCCGCCGTGATCGCGGCCATCGTGGCCGCCCGCTGGTGCTGGCCCTTGGCGGTCCAACAACTGGGCGGCTTCCCGCCCGAGTCCACCGGGTATCAGGAAGCCATGGCCCACATCCATTCCGGGTGGATCCAGTGGTCGGCCGTGGGCCTGGCCGCGGGGATCATCATCCTCGGCCCGGCCCGCCGGATCATTTCCCCGGCCCACGCCATGTACCTGCTCATCGCTCTCCTCGCCTTTGACCTGTGGCTCACCAACGTCACGATCATGCCCGCCGGTCCCAATGACGTTTTCCAGCGCCCCTCCGCCGCCGCCATGGCCATCTCTCCGGGCGGGCGGCCCCCGCTCGGCAGCTTCCGGATCGTCCGCGAGCAGGTGGAATTCAAGGACACCAACCAATCGCTTACCGCCTACTCGTTTTATGAGCGCGGCTGCATCTTCGAGTGGAACACGTTGAAGCGCAACCTGGACGGGCTCGCGGGGTTCGAGGACTTGGCAAGTTACGGGTCTTACGAGTTGCAATTGGGCCGCGAGCTGTATGACCGGGAGCTGAACACGTCTCCGAAGACCATGGCCGTCTTCAACCTCGAGTACGTCATCTCCCCCTCCGGCCTCGGCCCGATAACGGGGGTGGAGAGCAAGCTCATCGCCGATGACCCGGCCAACGGTTTTGCGGTAAGCCGCCTGGCCAAGGCCTTTCCCCGCGCCTACTGGGTCCCCCGCGCCCAAAAAGCCGCCGATGAAAAAGAGGCCCTGGCCCGGTTCATGTCCGCGGACCATGAGAGCACGGTGATCATCACCACGCATGGGCCGATTCCGGAGACGCCGCCCAACGATCGCCGCCTCGTCCCCGCCCCGGTCCGCGACTATCAGCCCGACGACGTCACCATCGAAGTGGACGCCCCCGCCGCCGGATGGCTCGTGCTCTCCGACCGCAATTACCCCGGCTGGACCGCCGCCGTGAACGGTCGGCCCGTTCCCATCTACACCGCCAACGTCCTTTGCCGCGCCGTCCGCGTAAACGCCGGCCGCAGCATCGTCCGCTTCTCCTTCCGGCCCCTTTCCATCAAAATCGGCGCCGTGATCACCCTGATATGCATAGCCCTTCTCGTGGCCTGGGCGCTCTATGGCCGGAAGCAGAGGCCATGGCCCGCCGCTAAAATTCCTTGAGCGATTTTTCCGCGTACTGCCGGACCTGGATTGAGGGATCATTCCGGAGCTTGGTCAGCGCCTCTCTGGCTTTTTCCAGTTCCGCGCTGATCTGCGCGGGCTCGGCCCTGGCCGCTGCCGCGGCCTTGCCCAGGGCCCCCGCGGCCAGGCGCCGGACGTTGTCGGAATCGGAGGACGAGCAACGGATGAGGAACGGCAACGCATGGCGGCCGCCCAACTCCCCGGCGGCCCAGACCGCGCGGGCGCTAAGCCGGGCGTCGGGGGCCGCATCGAACGATGAGACGAGCCGGTCCATGATCTGGCGCGGATGATACATGCCGAGCTCGGGGAGCATGGCCTTGGCTTCATCCGGCGCCGCGGTCAGTAATGACGCCAGCAAATCCGCGAGCCTCTCCGCGGCGTCCGGCGCGGGCCGCGCGGGAACGTCCGCGGTTCCCGCTTCCGGCCAGACCTGCTCCTCGCGGTACAACTGCCCGGCCCATTCCCGGTATTCCTCTTCGCTGAGCTCGTGCTCCACCGGCCCGGCCGTTTCCTCGTCAATAATATGACGCGGAGGCTCGTCCGGCGTGGCCCCGGAAACGGGCGGCCGGCCCGCGGCCGGAGCCATGGAGAGCCGTGAGCCTCCCTGCCCGGTCAGGAACAGGGTCGGGTAACGCTCGTCCCCGCCTTTCTTCAGCAGCCCCTCGCCGAGCAAGGCCGCGATCACCTCGCGGATGCGCTCGCGCCCGGCGTTGGCGCCGCCGTACACCTCGAGCTGGTCCACCCCCGCGGCCATGATCCACTTGGCCTTGGACCCGGTCAACACCTCGCAGACCTTGCCCACGCCCACCGAATAAGGCATGTCCGCTACGCACCGCAGCACGGCCGCGCGGATCTCATCCTCCGCCGCGGCCTGGTATTTCGCCGTAACGCCGGGGTGTGGTCCGGCATGAGCGGCCTCCGGCGCCGCCGGGAGCAGGACCGGCCGCCTGAGGCTTTCCAGGTCGGCTCCCATGGCCGCTTCCCGGCCGCGCTCGGTCAGCGCCAGCGTCGGCCGCTTGGCGTCGCCTTCCCGCTTGATGAAGCCCTCGTGCAACAGCTCGTCCATGACCTCTTCCACGGCCGCCTTGTCTTCGCTGACCAGGCCGTAGGCGGGGTTGCGGTCCAGTCCCCAGCTAAGCAGCTTCTTGTCGCGCGAGCCGGTAAGGACCTGGACGATTTTGCCGCGTCCCACCGAGAACCTCATGTGCCTCACGCACACCAGGGCCGCGAGCGCGATCCCGGGCTCCCGCTCCATCACTTTCCCCTCGGCCGCATGGCCGCCCTTAGCCTGGCAGCGGTCGCACCGGCCGCACGAGAACGACTGCTTCTCCCCGAAATAGCGCAGGATGAACTCGCGCCGGCAATGGGTGGAGCCGATGTATTCCTCCATCGCCGCCAGCTTGTCCTCCTCCGCGCCCCGCAAGAGCTCGTGCCGCTCCCAGTCAATGGGCACTTCATCAAAAGGAGGCGGATCATTGACCAGCTTCTCGATGCCCCGGCCGCGGAACGGCGCCTCATAAGCGATAAGGCCCGCGTGGTCGAGCGACAAGAGCGCGCGCCGGGCCTGGTCCTCGCTCAGCCCCGCGTCGCGGCACAGCTCATCCAGTCCGGCCTCGAAGCGGCCGGGTACCTCGATGTCCGCCACCGATGACAGGGCCTCCAGCACCCGCCGCTGCGCCGGACCGCGAACCTCATTGAGCAGCTCCGCCCCCGGCTTCGCGAACGTCAGCGCCACCCGCGGCTCGCCCGAAAACGCCTTGGTCATGCCCGCCTGGTCCAGGAGCCGCACCGCCGCGCCCACCTGCCCGTCCTTGATCTTCTCCCCGCACCGGTCCGCGATCTGGCCGTAGGTGAGCTTCACCGGGTTCTCCGGGATGCGCCACAGCGTCTGGTACACGCTCTCCACGATCTCCGGGCCCGGGTAGTTGAGGTCTATGAAGAACTCGCGCAGGAAGCGGTCGGCGGGAGAATAGAGGAGCGCGCAGAAGGAGTCCTGGCCGTCGCGTCCGGCGCGGCCGATCTCCTGGTAGTACTGCTCGACCGAGCCGGGATAATTGTAGTGGAGAACGAAGCGCACGTCGGGCTTGTCAATGCCCATGCCGAAGGCGGAGGTCGCCGCCACCACCCGGTCCTTGCCGCCGATGAACCGGTCCTGCGCCGCCTCCCGCTCGTCCGGCTCCATGCCCGCGTGATACACCGCGGCCCGGATCCCGGCGAGCCGCAGGAACTCGCCCACCTTCTCCGTGGTCTTGCGCGTGCCCGTGTAAACGATCCCCGCGCCATCGTGGCGCCCGATGAAATCAAGCAGATAATTGTTCTTGTCGTTGTCGTTGAAGGCGTCAATCACCTGGAGCGCCAGGTTGGGCCGGTCAAAGCCGTGCACGTGCACGTCAACGTCCTCTGACGTGATCCCCAGCGCCTCGATAATGTCGTGCTGCACCCGGACCGTGGCCGTCGCCGTGAGCGCCGTCACCAGCGGCCGGCCCATCAGCTCCCGGAACTTTTTAAGACGGAGGTAATCCGGCCGGAAGTCGTGGCCCCACTCCGAGATGCAGTGCGCCTCGTCCACCGCCATCCGCGCCACCTTGATCTTCTTGATCGCGGCAAGGAAAGAGCTGTTGCGGAAGCGCTCCGGCGCGATGTAGAGGAGCTTATACTCGCCGGCGGAGCAGCGCGAAAGGCGCGCGCGCTGCTCCGTGACCGACAGGCTGGAGTTGACGAAGGTCGCGGGGATGCCCCTGCCGGCGAGGTCGTCAACCTGGTCCTTCATCAGCGCGATCAGCGGCGAGACCACCAGGGTCAGCCCATCGTCGAGCAGCGCCGGGAGCTGGTAGAGCAGCGACTTGCCGCTCCCGGTGGGCATGACCACCAACAGGTTCCGCCGCGAGAGGATGGACCCCAGCGACTCTTCCTGGCCGGGAAGAAAGAGGTCATGGCCGAACCTCTCCGCCATGACCTGTCTCGCCCGGTCAAGCGCGCCGCCGACTGATTGTGCCTGCTCCGTGTCCATGTCCTTGAACCGCGAAAAAAGCGGTGGTGGGGGGAACATCCCGCGTCGCGCCTTGGCCAGGATACCATGCAGGGGAAGGGTTCGCGAACGAACTGCGGCGCCAAGCCGCTCCGAAAGCGGACGGGCCCCCGAGGCTCAGAGAGACGCCTCGCCGGCGGCCCCGGGCCGCGAGCAACCGGTCAGGAGATGGACGGCGCTATCTTTTCATGAAGCGGTAATGGCTCAAGACCTTTTGCATGGTCCTCCGGTCAAGGAAGAGATGCGTCATCATCTCGGAGAATTCCTTGGCGTCCGCGTTCCCGGTCTTGCGCAGCTGCTTGGCCGCCTGGGTGACCCGCTCCGCCGTGGTCAGGCGCGGCCCGGCCGGGAGCTCTTTTCCGGTGAGCAGCCATTCGATGCTGCAGTCGTGGTACCGGGCGATCCGGAGCAGCACCCGAGGCGATGGCGTCTCATGGCCGGCCTCGTAGCGGCTGACCATGGCCTGCTTGATTCCCACCTTCTCCGCGAACGCCATCTGGGTCAGGCCGCCCCTGACCATCCTGATTCTCTGCCCGAGCGTCTTAGGTTCATTGTTTTTCATTTTTTCCCCACCTCCCATTTTCCTAATTACTACCAGATCGGATATGCCTTTGTCAACCCGCGGGCAAGGCGAAAATTCAGAGCCGCGGATCAACCGGCTCGCTTGCCGGCCAGCAGGCCCTCGCCCCCGCTGATCCCCTCTCGTTGAAAGTGCGAGAAGATCTTCAGGTCGTTCCGCTTGAGCGCCGCCTCGGCCCCGTCGTGGAACCTTACCCGGTAGGGGTGATGGTTGTCCAGCGGCGCCTTGACCACCAGGCCGACCGCGCCAATCGGACGGAGCGGCCTTCCCTCCCGGCTCTTCACCTCCACCATGGTGACCACTCTCGTCCCCACCGGCAGGATCAGGTCCTTATTGACACGATCTTCATTCACGGCACAACACCTTGATCCGCGTCGGCGCTCCGCGGGTATAATCTTCAACGCCACGGCGCAGCGCAAAGGACTGCGCCTTCTCCGGATGCTTGTGCAAAAGGTATCCGAGGTCGGTCGCGGGCGGGCGGTGGTTGGTGATTGTGAGGAGCATCGCTTGCTTTCCCCTTGCCTTCCGTTTTGTCAGCAAGATCGTATCAGGAAGTACAATCCCCTTGCAATCTAAGCTTCTCCCCTGCTCCGGCGGGGGCCTCGGGCCGATTTCCGCGGATATGGCATCCGTCGCTTGCTTGACGGCACGATTCATCTACAATACGGAAGCATAGCATGAACCATAAAAAAAGTGATTGCGGTGTGTTACAAATGGTGGGCCATTATGTGTTCGAGTGGAACGCCGCCACGCGGCGGCTGGAAGGGTTCAATGATATTGACCGGCTGCTGGGCTATGAGCCAGGCGGCTTTCCCCGCGACTTCGAGGGCTATCTCTCGCAGGTCCACCCTGATGATCTCGCCCGGGTCCGAGACGCAATCGAAAAAAGCGCCGCCGGCACATCCGCCTTCCATAAGGAATACCGCCTCCGGAAAAAGACCGGCGACTATGTCCATTTCATCACCCTCGCCCGGCCGGTGCTCGGCGAAAACGGCGACGTCGAGCGCTGGGTGGTGGTCCACGCCGACGTCACCGAGCAGCGCAAGATGGAGGAGGCCCTAAGCGACGCCGAGAACAAGTTCCGGTCCCTTGTCAACGAGTCCGCCTATGGTTACGTCGAGTTCGATTTGGAGGGCTGTTTCATCTTCTTCAACCAGCGGGCCGAGGAAATGGCCGGCTACAAGCTTGACGCGGATAAGCCCATGAATTTCCGCGACTTCATCGTTCCCGAGGACCTCGGCCGCGCCGTCACCGACCTGGGCAAGGTCGAGAAGGAGCCGAATGCCGGACCGCGCGAGTACCGCATCCGGCGCAATGACGGCGCAATCGTGGACCTCCAGGTGAATACCCTTCCCCTGCGCAAGGGCGGGAAGCTATGCGGTTTTCAAAGCACGGTCCTGGACATCACCGCGCGCAAGAACTCGGAGCATGCGGTGCAGGAGAGCGAGCGCAGGTACCGCCTGGTGGTCGAAAACCTGGTGGACGTGTTGTGGATACTCGATGCCGCGGCCAAGCCGGTTTTTATCAGTCCCTCCATCAAGGGCCTGCTCGGTTATACGCCTGAGGAGGCCGGGGCGCTCGGTCCCACCGGGCTGTTGACGGCCGAAAGCCATCAGCGCTGGCATCAGTTGTTTTTGCGCACCGTGGAGGCTCTGGACGAGGAAAAGAAAACGGGCGTCATGCCGGATGTGCCTCGGATGATGGAATTGGAGATGGTCCACAAAAACGGCGCGCGGGTCTGGGCCGAGGCGAGCTGGATTTTCCGGCGCGACCCCGCCGGGAACTTCATCGGTTTCCAGGGCGTGTTCCACGACATCACCCGGAGAAGAGAGGCGGAGGAAGCGATCAAGCTGAGCCAGGAGAGGCTCCGCGCCCAGTACAATGCCATCCCGGTTCCCACTTACACCTGGCAAAAGGAGGGAGATGATTTCACCCTCGTTGATTATAACGCCGCCGCGGTGGCCATCACCCGCGGCCGGATCCGCGACTACATCCGCATCAAGGCCTCCGAGCTCTACGCGGATGATCCCGCCATCCGCGCCGACCTTGACCGCTGCTTCCGGGAGCGGGAATCGTTCGAGCGCGCCATGATCTATAATTACCAGTGCTTGGAGCAGCAGAAGTACTTGGTCGTCAAATACGCCTTCGTGGTCCCCGACCAGGTGATCGCCCACACCGAGGACCAGACCGAGCGCTGGAAGGCGCTGCAGGCCCTGGCCGAGCTGGAGCAGAGACAGCGCGAGAAGCTCTCCGCCGAGGTCAAGCTCCGCCGGTCCCGGGACTATGCCGAGCCGGAAGGCGCGGGCTTCGACCTCCACCAGTTCCCTTCGCCGGCCATGCGCCGCGTGCTGGAAGAGGCCATGCTCGCGGCCCGGAGCCACGGCAACGTCCTTCTCCTCGGCAAGTCCGGAGTGGGCAAGACCTATCTGGCCGGATGGATCCATCAGCGTTCCGCCCGCGCCGACGGGCCCTTCTTCGACATCAACTGCACCACCCTCGCCCCCTCGCTCATCGAGTCCGAGCTCTTCGGCCACGAGGCCGGGGCCTTCACCGGCAGCAAGGGACGCAAAAGGGGGCTCTTCGAGCTCGCCCACGGCGGGACCCTGTTCCTCGACGAGATCGGAGACCTGCCCCTCGACCTTCAGGCCAAGCTCCTCAACTTCCTCGATACCCGCGAGTTCATGCGCGTGGGAGGCGAGACCAAGATCAGGGTGGACGCCCGCATCATCGTGGCCACCAACCGCGACCTGGCATCGCTCGTCCAGGAGAAGCGATTTCGGGAGGACCTCTATTACCGCCTCAACGTCCTCGCCATCATGGTCCCCCTCCTCAAGGAACGAAAGGAAGACATGCCGCTGCTCGCCGCCGCCATCCTGGAAAAGATCGCCCGCGACATGGGCTTGAAAAAGGCGCCCGAGCTTGGCCCCGAGGCCCTGGCCGAGCTTATGCATTACGACTGGCCCGGAAACGTGCGCGAGCTCAGAAACATCCTGGAACGGGTCGTGCTGAGAAACGAGAACAAGGAGATCATCAACGGGATATCAACGCTTAAAAAGCAGCGCAAGGCCGAGACGCGGGCCCCGGAGCCGACACCGGAAGATGAGCCGCCGCCATCCGGCTCCAACTGGAATTTCGATCAGGCCGTGGACCGATACATGCGCAAAATGATCGTCCAGGCCCTGGCCGCGGCCGGCTCTAAAACCGAAGCGGCCAGACTCCTCGGCATCTCGCGCCACGCGCTCCACCGCTACATCCGGAAATTCCGGATCAACGGCGCCGATGAATGAGGAACCACCCGGCCGCCGTTGCCGGTGAATAGCCGTTTCCGCAGGGAGGCTGAAATGGAAAAAATAAAACTGTCCCCGCGGCCGTTCATGTATCCGAAGCCGGCGGCGCTGGTGGGGGCGATGGTCAAGGGCCGGCCGAACTTCATGACCATCGCCAATTGCGGGATCGTGGGCTATGATCCGCCGGTGGTCTCCGTGTCGTCCCACCGCGGCCATTACACCAACGCGGGGATCAGGAGCATGAAGACGTTCAGCGTGAACATCCCGTCCGCGGGCATGGCCGCCTTGACCGACTTCTGCGGCCTTTACTCCGGACGCAAGGTGGACAAGTCCGGGCTGTTCGAGGTGTACTACGGCGGGCTCAAGACCGCGCCCCTGATCGCCCAGTGCCCCATCAGCCTGGAATGCCGGCTCGTGCGCACCCTGAAGCTCCACGAGGAAGAGGTTTTCCTGGGCGAGATCGTCGCGATCTGGGCCGACCCAAAGTGCATGACCGGCGGCCGGCCCGACATCAAAAAGGCCGACCCCATCATCTATTCGACCTCGGATAAAAAATACTTCCGCATCGGCCGCGAGATCGGCAGGGCCTACAGCATCGGGAAAAGGAAAAAAGCGGCGGCGCGGAAAAAGGGGAAGTGATCGGCTGCGGGCAGTGTACTTTTTCAATCGCTTTGGCTCTTATTCTTAAGCCCTGAAAGGGCCAAAATAAGATAGCCCAGGGTTGGCCGTCCTCGGCCTACCCTGGGATATCGGCGCCCATAATATCCTTTTCAGCCCTGAAGGGGCGAAATAAAGGCGGTCAACGGCATCGGAGATAAATTAGGGCAAGGCTCATTAAGTGCTGAATACTATGCTACCGCGCGTTCTTCTCCACGAAGTTCTTGAAGTTCTTCATCTCCTTGAGCATGAGGATGTTGGTGACGTACTGCACCAGGTACTTGGAGGGGATGATGGAGAGGGTGATGTAGAGCTCGTAGGTCGCCGCGGTGAGGTTCGGGCCTTTGCTGACAAAGGCGTAGTTCCCGCTGATGTTGAGGATGTCCTCGTCGCCGCCGGCGCTGACCCAGCTCAGGATTTTTGCCTGGTCGTCATAGACGTAGTCCAGCACGTAATTGACCTTGCGCAGAAAAAAGTTGTGCACGAACTCGACGCGCCGGCCGCGGCCGTCCGGAAGGGTATCAATCACCTGCGCCTCCAGCACCCCGCCCGCCCATTCCGGGTAGCGCTCGAATTCCGCGAGCAGCTCGTAGCAGCGCTTGGCGTCCGCGTTGATGGTGATGGTGTGGGAAGGCGTGTGGCGGCTGATCCGTTTCTTGGGATCAATCAGCGACAGGTCCTCCAACGTCCCCTCAACCACCTTGATCCCGGCAAGGTATCGGGCCGACGATTCCGTTTGGTGCGGGTCCTCGATGCAGTAAACCACCTCGCCCCGCGCCTCGATCTTCAGGTTAACGTCAGGGATGAAAAGCTTGACGTCGAGCTCGAGTCCGGGGCTGAGCGCGCTTTCCGACAGGATGCTGACCCCGAAAGGCGTGACGTCGCGGGTCCGGCCGGTGCGCGTTCTGCCCTCCACCGTGATAAAATACTGGTAGTCGGCGGGAATGCGGGCGTGTTGGCGTCTTTCCGGACGGTGTACCATCTGTCTCCTCGCGGCCCGGCCCGACAGCCGGACACGCGTCTATTGTAGATGCGATTCGATCCGCGAGTCAATATGGAATCGCCGGCGAACTTCACCGGAACTGTCCCCTGTACTACTAACATGCAAGATGCATAAATTTCTTTGCACTTTTTTTTATAACCACAGATGAACACGGATCAACACAGATTAATAGATGATGTTGGGAAAAATCAGTGTTCATCCGTGTTCATCTGTGGTTATCTTCTTCATTCCATTTATTGGTTGCGGCCGGGGCCGCACTGGGGTACTAACATGCAAGATGCATAAATATCTTTGCACTTTTACGAAATCATGACCGACTGGCTGAAAGAATGAATGAACAAGGATGTAAAGGATATTCAGGATAAAAAAATCTTATCCTTGACATCCTGAATATCCTTGTTAATAAACTCTTTGGTTACGGCCTTGAGCCGCGCCGTGGTACGGTAAGGAAACGGAGAACGGCGAAGAAAGGAGGGGACGGTGATGGCGCTTTATCTGGTTCAGCACGGAAAGGCCCTGCCCCAGGAGCAGGACGCGGACCGGCCCCTTTCCGAAGAGGGCAGGGCCCGGGTCAAGGACATGGCGGGCGCCGCCGCCAAGAGCGGTATCGCCGTCCGCCGCATCGAGCACAGCGGCAAGACCCGCGCCCGGCAGACCGCGGAAATCATGGCCCAGGCCCTGGGCCCGCCTGAAGGGGTGAGCGAACGGCCGGGAATCAACCCCAACGACGACGTCGCCCCGGTGGCGGTCGGGCTCCGGAGCGGCGACGGCCTGATGCTGGTCGGACACTTGCCCTTTATGGAGCGGCTGACTTCGCACCTTATAATCGGGGCGCCCGAGCCGCCGGTCATCAAATTCCAGATGGGCGGCATCGTCTGCCTGGACCAATCGGACGAGGGCAAGTGGCACATCAAGTGGGCGCTGCTGCCGGAGATAGGCTGAGTCGGCCCGGGCCGACGGAGGCCGGAGAACGGAATAAGATGATGGGCGGCGAAGAAGCAATATCCGGGGAGCGTTTTCAAAAAGAGCTCGAGGCCCTCGTTGCCGAGACCGGCGCCCTGGAGCTCCGCGTGGATCACGATGCGCTCCGCGAGTACTGCCGCCTCACCGGACACGATTACGCGGCCTGTAAGGCCCGCGACCGCCTCCCCGCCGGGTACCTCATGACCTTCATTGATCCCATCGTCACCCGGATCATGGTCGCCTTCTTCGTCAAGTTCCCGGGGACCATCAAGGGCGTGGTCCATTCATCCTCCCGCATCGAAATTTTTAAGCCGCTCACGATCAGCGCCCGCCCCTATCGCGAGGAGATGAGGCTCGCGAATCTCGAGCGCAAGTCGGGCAAGAAGGGCGACTATTTCGTGGCGGATTTCGAGGTCATATTGCTGGATGCGGACGGCGAGCGGGCGGCCACGGACCTGCATCAATTCTTCCTGAAGACCGCGGTGCGGGGTTAATCAGGCCATGAACGGATCAGGCGAAGTCAATTTCCAGAGCATTCAGGTCGGCGACGCGCTGCCCGAGCTCCGGGCAACCATGGACCGGGAGACTTACTTCGCCTACAACCAGCTCATCAGGAACATGAACCCGCTCCACTCCGACCAGAATTACGCGATGAGGATGGGCTACCGCGACATCGTGGTGGCCGGGGTCTACACCTTCTCCTTCATCCCGAAAATGATCGAGGACTGGATCGGGCCGGCGGGGAGAGTGGCCGCCATCGCGATCAAGTACGCAAGTCCCATTTATATCGGGGGAACGATCGTCCAGACCGCGCGCGTCACGAGAAAATCCTCCTCGCCGCCCTCCCTGGAAATCGAGGTCACGGTCAGGGACCTCAACGGCAACACACTTAAAAGCGCAACCGTCAAGCTTGAACCGGCCTAGGCTTTAGCCTCAAGGGAGAAGAAGTCATGTTTCCTGGGTTGAAAGGCAGCGCAACCACGGCGCTGGCACTGGTCTTAATTGCCCTGGCCGCGGCGGCGGTCCCCTCCGATGCCAATTGGGTCCGGCTCGATCCGCATGACAGCCCGGAAACTGTCGTGATGAAGGCCGCGCGGGTCACGCCCTCCCCGCGCCAGCTTGCCTGGCAGGACCTGGAGTACGTGGCCTTCGTGCATTTCGGCATGAACACCTTCACCGGCCGCGAGTGGGGCAACGGCCGGGAGGACCCGCGCCTGTTCAATCCGACCGCCTTTGACGCCCGCCAGTGGACGCGCACGGCCCGGGCCGCGGGCATGAAGATGATCATCATCACGGCCAAGCACCACGACGGCTTCTGCCTCTGGCCCAGCGCCTATACGGGGCATTCGGTTAAAAACAGCCCATGGAAGAACGGCCGGGGCGACGTGGTGCGCGAGGTCGCCCAAGCCTGCCGGGCCGAAGGGCTCAAGCTCGGCATCTACCTCTCGCCCTGGGACCGGCACGAGCCGACTTACGGGACCGCGGCCTACAACGATTATTACAAGAACCAGCTCCGCGAGCTCCTCGCCAACTACGGCCCCGTCGCCGACGTCTGGCTCGACGGGGCGGGCAGGGGGCGCAAATGGAAAAAGATGCGGCAGCTTTACGACTGGGAGGGCTATTACGCGCTCATCCGCGAGTTGCAGCCGAACGCGGTGATTTCGAGCGTCGGCCCCGATACGCGCTGGTGCGGGAACGAAGCCGGTAAAAACCGCGCCAGCGAGTGGAGCGTGGTGCCCGAGCAATTCGATTACCAGGCCGAGGACATCGGAGGCAGGGACAAGCTCATGGAAGCGGCGAAGCGGGGTGAGAAGCTCCGCTGGTATCCCGCCTTCATTGACACCTCGATCCGGCCGGGATGGTTCTATCACGCCCGCGAAGACTCGATGGTCAAGCCGCTCCCCAAGCTCCTCGCCATCTATTACGGAGCGGTCGGCGGCAACGGGCTCCTCATCCTCAACCTGCCCCCGGACCGCCGCGGCCTGGTCCATGAGAACGACGCCCGAAGAGTGATGGAGCTGGCCCAGGTCCTCGACCGGACCTTTGCCCAAAACCTGGCCGCCGGAGCGCGCGCCGTCGCCTCGACGCAGCAAACGAATGATGACGGCCACGGCGCCGGCCAGACACTGGATGGCGACCCTGACACTTATTGGAGCACTGATGAGGGAGTGACCGCGGCCGCGATCGTCTACGAGCTGGACGGCCCGCGGACGTTTAACGTGGCCCTGCTCCGGGAACACATCAAGTCCGGACAGCGGGTGGAGGAGTTTTATCTTGAGGCCTGGGACGAAGGCAACTGGGCCGTCATTACCCATGCCACGGTCATCGGCCATAAGCGCCTGTTGCGCTTTCCCGCCGTCACCGCGGACCGGGTGCGCGTTCGGATCGTCCGCTCCCGGCTCTGCCCAACGCTCGCCGAGTTCGGCCTTTATCAGTCCCCGTCCGCATCACCCGAAGTCTATTGAGGTCACCATCTTGATCCCGGGCGCGGTCTTGAACACGAAGAACATCTTGAGCGCGTCAGACCCGGGCTGGCCGTAGATGTAGAAATGCTTCATAAGCTTGTTGCCGCTGTTGGCGAGGCCGATGAGCTTGTCCGCGTTGCCATCGCTAAGCGCCGCGACCGGCGACAGCGGGTCCGCCGCCGCCACCTGAATGGCCTGCTTGAAAATTTCCAGCCAGGCCGAGGCCTCGATCACGATCAGCGGCTTCAGCCCGTCCTTGTCCTTCCAGCCGTCCGAGGCGGAGATGACCTCCTCAACCGTCCCCTTCAGGTTGGTCAGAGCGTCCGAAAGCGTCATGGCCAGCGGGACCTCGAACCCGAACTTCTTCTCGCCCTCGGCCGCCAGCTCCACGATAAAATTATCATCCATGATTCTTCTCCCTGCGCCGGACCCGCGGAGCATACGGCGATTTTTTTGCAACATAGCAGGTTGAATTTAAAAGTCAACCGCATGAACAATAATTGTGGTGCGGGCCTCTGGCCTGCACTCCGGGATCAGAGGGCAGGCGGGACGACCGCGCCACAATGCCCGTCGCCTTTTTGAATCGAGCCGGCCTTTACGATACCATGACCGGGCTGATCCGCGTCCGGCCCGGCCAGGATGCAGGGACAATATGAACGATCGGGAGGAAGGGCATGAAGTTGGGAAAAATTTCGGGGCTGTTGATTCTCGCCGGACTGATGGCGGCCTTCTCCGCCGGGGCCGGGCCGCTTCAAGCCGCGGCGCCGCTTGAGTTGAGCGGCGGCCAAGAGGCGTCCTTCCGTTTCCTCTGGCCCCGCGACCCGTCCCGTCCGGGCGCGGATCTGGTCGAGCTTGCCGGCCGCGCGAACGGGCCGGAGGCGGAGGAATTCACGCCGGCGGGACGCGCGCTGGTCACGCCGCTCGACCTCGCCCTGCCCACCGGCCAAGCCGTGGCGCACGCGCGCGTCATGAAGCTCCAGGATCACGAAGGCGCTTACATTTTCGAGATCGAGACCGCAACAGATATCACCGCTCCCACCGGCAAGTTCGATCGCCCCCACTTCGCGCTGCCCGCGCTCAAGGCGCCCCGCGCCTACTCCCACGTCCTCACCTTCGCCGTCGAGGAATTCGTCACGCCCACGCACCGGCCCATCCCCACCACCGGGCCCGTGGTCCTGTTCAGCCAGGACCTGGAGGTCATGATAATTTCGCCGCTCGACAATTTCATGGACGCGCTCACCGCGCCGGACGGCGGCGAGTGGCAATGCGGCTTCGGCGGCCTGACCGAGCGCGTGCCCGCGGGCACGGTGACCAAGACGCTCGTGGTCTCCGGCCGCGGCATCAACAAGACGTTCATGGAGTGGGGCCGGATCATCTCGGCCTGGCACGGCCACCATCCGGCGGACCCCTACGCGGACGCGGCCATGAGCAAGTTGGGATACTGGACCGACAACGGGAGCTATTACTATTACCGCACCGAGCCGGGCATGAACTACCAGGACACGCTGCTGGCGGTGAAGAAGTACGCGGACGAGGCCCGCATCCCCTACGGCTATTTCCAGATTGATTCCTGGTGGTATCCGAAGGCCGAGATCGAGCTGCGCTCCTCCCATAACCGCGGCGGGACCATGCTGTGGGAGCCGATCCCCGAGATGTTCCCGCACGGGCTCGCCGCCTTCACTAAAAAGCTCGGGCTGCCGCTGGTGGCCCACAACCGCTATACCGCGGATACGAGTCCCTACTGCGGGCGCTACCAATGCGCCCTGGGCAACGATCCCAAGCGCCGCGGCGCGCTCCCCATTGATCCCGCGTTCTGGGACGAGATCATGGACAACGCGTTGAAGTTCGGCATCCAGGTCTATGAGCAGGACTGGCTCTATACCCACATCGCCATGATCCCGTGGCTCCGGCAGGGACTCGGCAACGGCGCGTCGTGGTACGACGCCATGGCCCAGGCCGCCGCGGCCCGCGGCCTTACCATGCAGCTATGCATGGCGTCGCCCGAGCTCTTCATGCAGCAGCTAAAGCACAACAACGCCAGCCACGCCCGCGTGTCCCACGACTACAAGGGCGGGCTGGCCAAGTCCTTTTTCTGGGTCCCCTTCCACGAGGCCTCGCTCTTCGCCTGGTCGGTCGGGCTGTGGCCGTTCAAGGACAACTTCCAGACCACCGTGGGCCAGCGCGCCACCTACATGATCATCCCGGAGGCGAGCCCCTTCGAGGAGGCCCTGATCGCATCGCTCTCCGGCGGACCGGTCGGCCCCTCCGACCGCATCGGCTACTCCGACCGCGAGCTCATCATGCGCACCTGCCGCGACGACGGAGTCCTGCTCAAGCCCGACCGCCCCGCCACCCCCATTGACATCATGTTCCTGGGAAACGACAACATGGCGCTGGGCGGCGTGAAGCCCTGGATCATCAGCACCGAGAGCAGCCACGCCATCGGCGCCTCCACTTACCTCTCCGCCTTCAACATCTGGCCCTATCGCATGGGCGATCCCAGCGTCTCCATGGCCGACCTCGGCCTCGACCCCGCGCAAAAATACATCATCTACAACTGGAAGAAGCGCACCGCCTCCGCGGCCGGCAAAAAAATAAAATTCGGCCGCATGCCCTCGAACATCGCCTGCTACTACGTGATCGCGCCCCTGCTCGCGAACGGCATGGCCGTGATCGGCGAGCCGGACAAGTTCATCACGCTGAGCCGGAAACGCTTCCAAAAGATCGCGCTGGAAGGAGGGGCGGTGCGGATCGAAATGGAGGGAGTGCCCGGAGAAAAAGTGAGCTGCGCCGTGTATAGCCCCGCCGCCGCGGCCCGGGTCGCCGCCGACCTCGAGACCGGTTCCGCCTACGATCCGGCCGCCGGGATTCAGACCATCTCGCTCGCCTTCCCCGCCTCCGGGAAGGCCCGGCTCACGCTCACGGCCGGAGAATGAGCTCGCCCATCATGCCCTGCCGGTACTCGTCCTCCACCATGCTCATCACGGTGTAGCGGCCATCGAGCCACAGCGGCGTCAGGTTGTCGTAGCGGCCGCCCTGCTCGTTGTCGCCCATCCCGGCGGAGCAGTTGTAATAGGCGCGGCGCGGGTCGCGGAAATCAAAGATAATGTGCGTGCTCGGTCCCTCCCAGTGATAGAAGCCCAGCGGACTCAGGAACAGGAAGCCGTTCGCGCGCACCGTCTCATAAGTGCCGGGCATGGGGAAGGGGCCGCGTGACTGCTTGGCGCTCACCGTGGGGATCGGAACCAGGGTGGGAGAAATGCGGATGGAACTCAAGTCCGCCCATCGCCACTTGGAAACGTCTCGCCCCATCTTGCCCCGCAGGTATTTCATGGTCTGCTTCATCACCGCGCGGGTTATGTCGCGCCGCGTCTCGACCCTGGCCGTCTTCCGGTCGTCGAACCATTTGCTTTGCGGGTCGTCAATGATCTTGTCCAGGGCCGACTCGAGGAGGCCGACGTAGCTCGCGCCGGTCTTGGTGTGCGGGTTCAGCTCGTCGCCGAACACGGCTTCTGGAAAGTACTGCATGAAGACCTCGTACACGCAGGTGCCGCGGGAAGAAAGCAGCGCTTCGTAGCCCTGGTCCCGCCACTCGCGGAGCAGGTCCGCGGCCTGGGCCAGCTCCCGGTCGTCCGCGCCCTCCAGGTCGGCTAAGATGATGGGCGCCATCTTGCGGGCGGAGACGTCGGCGACGTCATACTGGATGCGCTTCATGTCGTCCACGTCGAGCTTGCCCTTTTCCCTGGTGAGCTGCTCGATCAGCTCGGTGATGCGGGTGGAGCGCGACGGGCTCACGTAGTCAACGGTGATGTAGTACGGATACCCGGGCAGGTCGGGCCGGTTGTTGGCCGTCACGATGTAGCCCTTTACCGGGTCCGTGAGGTGCGGGTTCTCCTCGAACGGCACCCAGCCTTGCCAGTCCTGCTCCGGGTCCCAGCCCCTGCGCGCGATCCAGCCCTGGTTGTCGCCGCGGATCGGGAAGTGGCCGGTGGCCCAGTACGCGATCTTTCCGGCCGCGTCCGCGTAGGTGTGGTTCCAGGCGAACGGTCCCCAGGCCTCGTCCCGGGCGCCGGCCAGCCACTCGTCAAAATTCCCGGCGCGCGCCATGGCCTGGTAGCCCTTGAACCACCGGGCCAGGTCCAGGTCCACGTAGCGCATGGCGAGCACCTCGCCCGGCTCGCCCGGGACCTTCCAGCCCAGGAGCCCCTGCTCGATCACGGCGCCGTGGCGGGTGAGGCGCATCACGTAGGGCACCGGCTTCTTGCCGCGCACGTTGACCACGCCGCTCACCTTGGTGAACGGCTCCGGTTTTCCGCCGTACATGTACTCGTCGGGATTTTCCGGGTTCACCTTCTCGCGCCAGACGTCAATGTAGTCGGCCATGACGTTGGTGAGCGTCCAGCCGAGCTTCCCGTTGGTGGCGGCGCCGAAGGCGGGGAAGCCGACGAACATCATGCCCATGACGTTGAAGCCCGGGCTGTGGAGGTCGCAGTGCCACCAGAAGGTGGGGATGGTGGTGTCGGGCACGTGGGGGTCGTTGCATAGCAGCGGCAGGCCGGAGACGGTGCGCTTGCCGGCGATGGCCCAGTTGTTGGACCCGAGCGGACCGATGAGGCGGGAGAGCGGGAGCGAGGGCGCGAGAAAGGAAAGCGGCGAGGCATCGCGGGTGATGATGGTGGCGTCCGCCGGATACGCCGGCGTGAACAGGTCGCGGGCATCGTCGCCCAGCTCGCGCCGGATGCGCTCCAGGTAGTACTCCTCGAACAAGGAAGACGCGCACTGGGCCAGGCCCATGATCTCCGCGGTCACGAACGAGTCCTCCATGGTCCACGGCGCCGGCGCCGTGTGCCACGCGTGATAAATGGCGATGGAACCGCCGCCGTCCTCGAGGTAGCGGTTCACGCCGCGGGTATAGGCCGCGAGCAGCCGGCGCGACTCCGGATCGAGATCCTTGACGCCCTTTTCCGCGCTCTCGTTGAACCGGAACGCGCGCAAGGCGATGTCCATGTGGGGCAGGTCAAAGTCCTTGTACTTCGCGGGCGAGCCCAAGAGCTCGGAGAGCCGCCCGCTCCCGGCGCGGCGGAGAAGGTCCATCAGCGCGAAGCGGTCCTGCGCCATGGCGTAGCCCACCGCGAAGAACAGGTCCTCGTCGGTCTCGGCCGTAATGTGCGCGACGCCGTTCTCATCCCTCACCACCGACGCCGGCGCGCTGGTGCCCATGCCCGCGAGCTTGCCGCTGACCGGGTCGAACCGGTCCATCTGAGGAATGTGACAGGAAGGGAGAGCCAGAAGGGCCATAATCAGGAGCGCCGGGGCCGCCGTGGAGCGCACCGCATGTTTCATATTCATCACCTCGCTTTTTGCTGGACCAGATCATAGGACGCGGCAAGAAGGGCTGTCAATTTGCAGTGCGCCGGCACGACGGCGCTTTCATTGGAGTGGGAAACCATGGTTCTTAAGATGTAACCGCGGAGACTTAAGAGAGCGCAGAGAAAGAAATTTTATTTCTTTAACTCCGCGTCCTCCGCGCCTCTGCGGTTTTACCCCACCCGTTACGGCGATGGAAAGTCAAATGAAAGCGGCGTCGTACCGCCGCACTCCCAAATCAGGGGCCGTACACGGATACCGGGACGGGCGCCAGGATGAGGATGAAGATGATGAGCATCGCGATGGCAAGCAGGCTTCGGCCCGGGGTGAGCGGAAGGTCGGGGTCGTCGGGCGGCGGATGGCGCAGTCCCTTGAAGCCGGTGAGCAGGACCAGGAACACCACCATGATTCCCCACGCCGGCCAGAGGAAGGCCATGCCGAGCAGCGCGGCAATCGTGAACCAGGTGAGCCATGACGCGCGCCGGCCCAGCGCCGCATAGGCCACGTGCCCGCCGTCGAGCTGGCCCACCGGCAACAGGTTCAGCGCGGTGACCAGGAAGCCCACGCAGGCCGCGTCAAGAAGCGGGCTCTCGATCATGACGTCCGGAGAGGCGACCATTGAGTTCGTGAACGACCAGACCTTCATGACCGCGTAAAGCAGGAGGTTGGGATGGAACGCGACCATGCCCTGCGGGTAATCGGCCTCGCTGAAGGTTTGCGTATGGGCCGTGGCCATGCCGGCGAACAAGGTGAACAGCGCCACCATGAGGCCGGCCAGCGGACCGGCGGCGCCGATGTCGAACAGCGCGCGGCGGTCCGGGATGCGCGACTTCATGAAGATGACCGCGCCGAAGGTCCCGACCAGCGACGGCCCGGGGATGAAGTAAGGGAGCGAGGAATGGACGCCGTGATACTTCGAGACCAGGTAATGCCCCATCTCGTGGGCGAGGAGAATGGCGAGCAGCGGGACGGAAAACGCGAGCCCCTGGATGAGCCACTCCGGATGGTAGCGGAACATGATCCAGAAGCGGAAGAAGTCGCTGTCGAAGTGGGAGAGGTAAGCGCCCGCCAGCATGGTGGTGAAAAAGGTGGCGGCGAAGAGGAGCGCGTTGACCCAGGGGAAGGCGGGCGCACCCGCGGGCATGATCGGCGGGGCCGGGCGCGGCGGCGCCGGGAGGCTGACGCGATAGTCGTAACCGCTCATCGGTTTTATAATCGCATCGAATGGGACAGGTATCAACAATAGATTGTGGTGCGGGCTTCCGGCCTGCGCCACCTGCTTCGAAAGCAGGCGGGACGCCTGCACCGCAAATCTCCGGCACGGTTTATGACGTGATGGAAAAAATATCTTGCTCCGCGCGGCGCGGATGATGTATAGTTATCGCGGGCCGGAGCCGCCGGGCCGGAGCGAAGCAATAAGCGAAAAGGAGCGGGGCATGGCAGCAGCGGACTCGTTCGAGCATTATCGGAGGAAGTACCCGGACGGCCACAAGAGTAATCACACCTGGGCGGGCCGGCTGGAGACGATCGTGCGGGCCGCGCCCGACGCGGTCGCTTTCATCCAGGGCGAGCGCCGGCTGACCTGGAAGGAATTTGATTTAAGGACCAACCGCCTGGCCAACGCGCTCCTTTCCCTGGGGATCCAGAAGGAGGACCGGGTCACCATCATGGGCTTCAACTCCATCGAGTGGATGGAGAGCTACTTCGCCATCTCCAAGATCGGCGCCGTGCCCGTCAACCTGAATCCCCGCTTCGTGCCCGCCGAGCTCAAGTACCTGCTCGAAGACTCCGACTCGGTCGGCCTGATCATGGAGCATGATTACCTGGACGCCATCCAGCGGATCCGGCCGGAGCTGCCCGGGTTCAAGCACTTCATCGTGATGGGAGGCAACGCGCCGGACGGGATGAAGAGCTATGAGCAACTGATGGCCCAATTCCCCGCGGATAAGCCGCGGCTGTCCTGGCAAGTGAGAAACGACGACTTCGCGTTCCTGTTCTACACCGGCGGCACCACGGGGTATCCGAAGGGCACGGTCTGGGACGGCATCAACCGCGTGCGCGGGCTCGACTCCATCATGCTCACGGCCCTGGAGCCGCTGATCAAGCGCCTGCCCGACCTGCCCCGCGAGGCCTACCCCGCCCTGCTCACCACCCTGCCGCTGCCGCTGACCGAGAAATTCTTGAAGGGCCGCTTCGTTCGCTGGCTGATCGCCAAGACCACCGACAGCGAGAGGGTGGACCGGCTGATGCTCCGGATCTTCGGCACCCGGCTCAACTACAAGCTCTCCGCCGGCAAGATGAAGCTCATCTCCGTGGCGCCCCTCTTCCACGGAACCGCCTACGAGACCAATTTCTCCATGATCGGCACCAACGCCGGGACCAGCATCTACCTCACCCAGAAGCATCCCTTCAGCCCCGCCGAGCTGTGGCGGACCGTCGAGCGCACCCGCGCCAACATGATCGTCATCGTCGGCGACGCCTTCGCCATCCCCATGGTCGAGGAGCTGGAAAAAAATGACTACGACATCCGCTCCCTCGCCACCATCATCTCCTCCGGGGTGCGCTGGTCGCCATCCGTCAAAAAGCGCTTCCTCAAAAAGAACCCGGGCCTGCTGCTCCTCGACGAGCTCGGCAGCACCGAGACCAGCGCGGCCTTTACCCAGATCTCGTCGTCCCAGGACCAGGACATCGCCATGCTCCGCATCAAGATCAAGCCGCGGGGCATCAACAGCTCCCGCGTCATCAACCCGCTCACCAGGGAGGACGCGAAGCCGGGAGAGAAGGGAGAGCTCGTCTTCGGCGGCTTCAACTCGCTGGGCTATTGGAAGGACCCGGAGCGGACTCAAAGGACCTTCTACGAGATGGACGGCAAGCGCTGGTTCCGCGTCGGCGACGAGGGCACCGTGGACGAGGAGGGATACTTCAACTTCATCGGCCGCGGGTCCTCCATCATCAACACCGGCGGCGAAAAGGTGTACGCCGAGGAGGTGGAAGAAATTTTAATGCAGCACGAAAAGGTCGCGGACGCCGCCGTGACCGGCCTGCCCGACCCCCGCTGGGGAGAGGCCGTCACCGCCCTGATCCAGCTCAAGGATGACGCCGACCTCATGCCCGAGGAAATCATCGCCTATTGCCGCGACCACATGGCCGGCTATAAAAAACCCAAGCACGTGCTCTTCGTGGACGAAGTACCAAGAACCGCCACCGGAAAGCTCGCAAGGGCGGAGCTCAAGAAGAAGGCGGAGGAAATTATTGGCCCGGGCGGCGGGCAGACGCCCTAAGGACGGAATGGTTTGATTTCCAAGTCGCGAATTGCCCTATAGTGCTTGAGATTACCGGTCAAAAGGACAAGCTGGTTTTCCGCCGCGGTGGCTGCAATCAGGGAGTCATCAACGGTGAGCCCGGTCGAAGGACGATATTCTTCCATGTAAACCAAAGCGCGATGACCGATGTTTTCGGTGAGAGGAAGAACCGAAAAATTATAATAGGACAGATACTGCTTAAGCTGCCTTATCTCCTGATTGTTGCGGCCTCCCTGCACCATTTCCATGTATGTAATCACCGAGATCTTTCGCTCGGTTATTCCTTCAATCGCGGCCACGGCTGGTTTTACGCGCCGCAATGCCCGGATGATTACATCAGTGTCAATCTGCATTGAACCGTCCCTTCCGAATTTTGCGCACCCATTCGACAGGATCAGCCATGTCTTCGCGGTCCGCCCACATGCCGCAGGCCGGGTGGTCAATCATAGGAATCGTGGTCTTCTTTTCCTGACTTGCCGGATGGATGACCCCTTTCTTCTTGCCCCGGCAATAGATCGTAACCTTTTCGTTGCGGTCCAGAGCCTCGATGATTTCCCGGGTCCGGCGCCGCAGATCCAGCACTGTGACTTTCATGTGTCACCTCCCTTAAAGTACACACTTATAATGTACACTTTGCTTGCGAATAATTCAAGCGCGGGGCGCGATTTAATATTGGAGAAGTTTATGGCATAATTCGGCAGGGGCGAATCAATGAAGATCGCGGTCATCGGCGGGGGAAGCAGTTACACGCCCGAGCTCATGGAGGGCCTGATCGGGCGGGCCAAGGCACTTGAGCTCAAGGAGGTATGGCTCCACGATATTGCCGAAGAGCGGCTCGAAGTAGTGGCCGGATTCTGCGCGCGCATGGCAAAGGCGGCTGGCTCCAAGCTCTCGATCAGGCCCACGCTGGACCTCGCGGAGGCGGTGAAGGGCGCCCGGTTCGTGATCGCGCAGATCCGCGTCGGCGGCAACGCCGCGCGCAGGGAAGACGAGCTCCTGGGCGCGCGCCACGGGCTGATCGGCCAGGAGACCACCGGGGTCGGCGGGTTCGCCAAGGCGTTGCGCACCGTCCCCGCCATGCTCGACATCTGCAAGGTGATCGAGCGCGAGTCGCCCCGCGCCTTCCTCGTCAACTTCACCAACCCGAGCGGCCTGGTCACGGAGGCCGTGCTCAAGCACTCGAAGGTCCGCGCCATCGGGCTGTGCAACATCCCCATCACCTTTCACCTCGAGCTCGCAAAGGCCCTGGGGCTCCCCCGCGAAAAGGTCGCGCTCGATTACGTGGGCCTCAACCACCTGAGCTGGGTGCGCGGCGTGCTGGCCAATGGAAAGGACGTCACGGAAAAGGTGATGGCGTGGGCGGGCGCGGCCGGCCGGCCCGCGAGCCTCGAAGAGCTGGACTATCCGCCCGAGTTCATCCGCGCGCTCGGCATGATCCCCATGCACTACCTGCGCTACTATTATCTCACCGCCCGCATGATCGCCGAGCAGAAGAAAATGCCCCGGACCCGCGCCGAAGAGGTCATGGAGATCGAGCAGAGGCTCATGGAGATTTACCGCGACCCCACGGCCGACCGGAAACCGGAGTTGCTGGGCCAGCGCGGCGGCGCGCATTACTCGCTGGCCGCGCTCGAGCTGATCGAGGGCATCAAGTCAGACCGTGGCGACGTGCAGGTGCTGAACGTCGAGAACCAGGGCGCGGTCCCGGGTCTTGATGACGACGCAGTGGTGGAGGTCCCGTGCCGGGTCGGGAAGCACGGCGCGGCCACGGAGCTGACGGAGGAGCCGGGGCCGGAGATCATGGGCTTGATCCGGACGGTCAAGGCGTATGAAACGCTCACCATCCAGGCCGCGGTCGAGCGCGATTATAACAAGGCCCTGCTCGCGCTCGCGGTCCATCCGCTCGGGCCGGACGCGGACCATGTCAAGCCAGTGCTGGACGACGTGATCGCGACGCACGGGATAAATCTTGAGTAGAAATTCGGGAACGGGAAGAAGGAGGGAATCATGGCGAAGCTGGCGATCAACGGCGGAAGGGCGGTGCGGAACGCGAAGCGCAATCCGTGGCCGAAGTGGCCCGTCTGGAGCGCGGCGGAAAGCAAGCGCCTGGCCGAGGTCCTGGACAGCGGGGTCTGGTCGTACAACGGGCCCAGGGAGCAGATGTTCAACGCGGCCTATGCCAGCTTCGTGGGCAGCCAGTACGCGCTCTGTGCCGCGAACGGAACCGTGACGCTGCAGCTCGCGCTGGAGGCCCTGGACATTGGCTATGGCGACGAGGTGATCGTGCCGGGTCTCACCTGGCAGGCCACGGCGGCGGCGGTGATTGACGTGAACGCGGCGCCGGTGCTGGTGGACGTTGACCCGGACACGTGGTGCATTGACGTGAAGGCCGCGGCGGCGGCGGTGACGCGGCGCACGCGCGCCATCATCCCGGTGCACCTCTACGGCTGCATCTCGGACATGGACGCGGTCATGAAGCTCGCGCGGAAGCACCAGCTGGCGGTGGTCGAGGACTGCGCGCACCAGCACGGGTCGCAATGGAAGGGCAGGGGAGTGGGGAGCATCGGCGACATCGGCTCTTTCAGCTTCCAGCTCTCCAAGGTCCTGACCGCCGGCGAGGGCGGGGCGCTGACCACCTCGAACCGCGCGCTGTGGGAGCGGCTGGACGCGCTGCGCAACTGCGGCCGCCGCCCGCGCGCCGACGTGGCCAAGGGCGGCAAGGGCGCGGGCCAGTACGGGTCGGAGGGCGACTTCATCCAGTCGGGCAACTACCGCATCACCGAGTTCCAGGCCGCGGTCCTGCTCGAACAACTGAAGCGAGTGCTGGCGCAGGTCAGGCTCCGCGACCGGAACGCGATACATCTCAACGGCCTGCTCGCCCAAATCCCCGGCATCCGCCCGATGAAGCGCGACCCGCGGACCACCCGGCAAAGCTACTTCAACTTCGCGTTCCGCTACGACCCCAAAGAGTTCAAGGGCCTGCCGGTCGAGAGGTTCCGCGCGGCGCTCCAGGCTGAGACCGGGTTCGAGGTCGAGCACTGCTACGTGCCGCTCAACGATTGCGCGCTCTACCGGCCGCTCACCAAGAAGCGGTATCATTTGAGCCGCGAGCACTGGAAGGCCATTGACGCGCGGCGCTTCAAGCTGCCGGTGTGCGAGCGCGCGCATTTTCAGGAATCGGTCTGCTGCCACCACTCGGTGCTGATGGCGGGGAAGAAGGACATGGGTGAGATCGCGGAGGCGGTGGAGAAGATCAGGGCGAACGCGGATGAGCTGCTGAAGAGATAAAGCGCCGGCGTGGGAGCGCCCTTCCGGGCGCGATTCTTCCCCACTGCATCAGGCAGGACGCGGTCAACGATGAATCGCGCCCGGAAGGGCGCTCCCACGCCGGCTTTATTGATCAAGGATGAAGGATGAAGGATGAAGCACGTTCTGGCGGTTGACGGCGGGAACTCGAAGACACTGGCGGCGGTGGCGGACGGGGACGGCCGGGTCCTGGCGGTCGCCCGCGGCGGCGGGAGCAATTATCAGACCATCGGGATCAAGGCTTCGGCCGCGGTGCTTTCTCGGACGGTGAAGGCGGCGCTCCGGGGAGCGGGTCTGAAACGGGTTGACGCGGCGTGTTACGGTCTGGCGGGCGCGGACCGGGACAAGGACTTCGCGGTATTCGAGAAGATCATCCGGGGCTTTGACCCGGCGAAAAAGAGCGTGCTGGTGAACGACACGCTGCTGGCGCTCAGGGCGGGAACGGACGGCGGCGTGGGCGTGGCGCTGATCGGCGGCGCGGGCTCGAACTGCATCGGCATGGACCGGAAGGGCCGGGTGAAGAAGGCCTGGGGCCTGGGTCCGCTCACCGGCGACAAGGCCAACGCGGGCGCGCTGGCCCTGGACGCGGTGGTGGCGGCCATGAAGGGCGTGGACGGCAGAGGTCCGAAAACGGCGCTGGAAAAAAAGCTCAGGCGCGCGCTCGGGGTCAGGGCGCTCGATGACGTGATCGAGTTCGAGTTCCATGATGGACGGCGCGATCTTGACTTCGGCGCGCTGGCGCCGCTGGTGTTCGAGGCCGCGAACGAGGGTGACCGCGAGGCGCTCCGGATCCTGCGCGAGCACGGCGAGGCCGCGGGCGAGGCCGCGCTCGCGGTGCTGCGCGGATTGTTCTCGCCCAGGCAGTCGGTCCAGCTCGTGCTCGGCGGGAGCGTGCTGCAGAGGGGCGGCAACCCGGCGCTGGTCAGGGCCATTTTTAAAAAGGTGGCGCGCGAGTTCCCGCGGGCGCGCCTGACGGTGCTGACGGACCCGCCGGTGTTGGGAGCGGTGCTGCGGGCCATGGATGAGGCCCGAATAAAAACCGCGGCCGAGACGAGACGGATAATCAGAGACGGGCTCGACCGGAAGTTGAAGAAGTGGTCGGAGGAGAATGGCATCAAGTAGAGTTGGTTTCATAACCCTTTCAAGAAGAAGAAACAAGGATATTAAGGATAATCAGGATAAGAAAAATCCCTGGTTTTATCCTTAAAATCCTTGACATCCTTGTTTCTAATCTTCTGGTCCGGGATGATGGTGCGGGTTATGAAACCAGTTGCAGATAGGGTGTCGAACCAGGGTCTGCCTGCGGGAGGGAGAGATGAAGAAGGTCAGGATCGCGATCATCGGGACGGGGTTCATCGGGAACTACCATGCGCGGGCGCTCGCCAAGCTCGATGACGTGGAGATGGTGGCGGCGTGCGGGCTGCCCAAGGCGTCGTGCCGGGAGTTCGCGGACCGCTACGGCATCAAGTACGTGACGGGCGACGCGCTGGCGCTCTCCCGGCGCGATGACGTTGACGCGGCGGTGATCGGGGTCCCGAACAGGTTCCACGCGCCGTTCGCGCTGGCGATGCTGAAGAGCGGCAAGGACGTGTTCGTGGAGAAGCCGATGTGCCTGGGCCCGGCCCAGGGGATAAAGATCGAGCGGGCGGCGAAGGCGGCCAGGCGCCTGGTGATGACGGGGCACATGTGGCGGTTCGACACGGAGGTGAACTTCATCCGGGACGTGGTGCTCTCGGGCAGGATCGGGAAGGCGGTGAAGACCAAGGGTTACGGCATCCACGTGAACTGGGGCCCGGCGGGGTGGTTCAAGGAGAAGAAGCTCGCGGGCGGCGGGGCGCTCGCGGACATGGGCGTGCACGCGCTGGACACGGCGCGCTACATCATGGGCGACCCCAAGCCAAAGAGGGTGTACGCGGCGCTCGGGACGTATTACGGAGATTATGACGTTGACGACACGGGCGTGCTCATGATCTCGTGGGACAACGGGGCGACCTCGCTCGTCGAGAGCGGGTGGTGGCAGCCGCACATGGACGGCCCGGAGGCGGGGACGAGAGTGTACGGGACGGCAGGGTACGCGAGCCTGTTCCCGACCGAGCTCAAGTTCAAGGTGGGCGGTTACGCGGGCACGTTCACGGCGCCGATGCCGCCGCGGGAGGAGCACTGCACGCAGGCCATGTACGACCGGCAGATGGCGCACTTCGTGGACTGCATCCGCAAACGCAAGGCCCCGAAGCCGGGCCTCGCCGAGGGACTCACCATCGTGCGGATCATTGACGCGGCCTACCGCTCGTCCCGGACCGGCCAGGCGGTCAGGCTTTGATCGCGGCATCAAGCGAAAAGATAACCGCCAAGACGCCAAGACCGCCAAGAATAAATAATATATAAAATATAATTAATAAATATTGTTCTTGGCGGTCTTGGCGTCTTGGCGTTCAATTCTTCAGCATGATTCATTAAAAACCTGGAAGAATGACATGAAAAAAATCAGGGTCGCCATTATCGGAGTGCGCGGCATCGGGAGGCGCCACGCCCGGGCGGTGCTGGCGGGCGGAGGCCGGATCACGGCGTGCGCCGCCCGGACGCGCGAGTCGGCGGAGCGATTTGCTGAGGAGTTCAACGTGCCCCGCGCCACCACCAACGCGCTCAGCCTGGCCCGCGCCGGCGACGTGGACGCGGCCGTGATCTGCACGCCCAACAAGTATCACGCGCCTTACGCGCTCGCCTTCATGGAGGCGGGCAAGGACGTGCTCCTGGAAAAGCCCATGGCCATGAACGCGAGGGAGGCGGCCAGGGTGGCGGCCGCGGCGCGGCGGCGGAAGCGAGTGGTGCTGGTCGGCCACATGTGGCGCTTCGCGGACGAGGTCAATTGGGCGCGGGGGGTGGTGAGCTCGGGCGCGGTGGGCCGGGTGGTGCGGACCGCGGGTTACGGCGTGCACGCGGGCTGGGGCCCGGCCGGCTGGTTCACGCAAAAGAGGCTCGCGGGCGGCGGCGCGCTCGCGGACATGGGCATTCACGCGATTGACACCGCGCGCTTCATCCTGGCTGACCCGCTGCCGCGGCGCGTGTATGCCGCGGTGGGCACGCATTACGGCGATTACGACGTGGACGACACCGGCGTGGTCATGATCACCTGGGACGGCGGCGCGACGTCGGTGATCGAGAGCGGCTGGCGCCACCCCCACGCGGACCGGCCCTACGCCGGGACCCAGGTGTACGGCGACCAGGGCTACGTCGCCATCTTCCCTCCCGAGGCCAGGCTCAGCGTCTCCGGCCATCCGGGAATTCACCTGCCTTCGCCGGAAACAACCAGAGACCGGGACCGCCAGCAAATCTACGGCCGCCAGATGGAGCACTTCCTCGCGTGCGTCCGCAGCCGCCGCGAGCCCACGCCCGGAACTCGCGAGGGCCTCGTCAACATGAGGATCGTGGACGCGGCCTATCGCTCGTCCCGGACCGGCCGGGCGGTCAGGCTTTGATCGCGGCATCAAGCGAAAAGATAACCGCCAAGGCGCCAAGACCGCCAAGAAATATTAAAATAAAAATATTTAATTAATAATTATATTTCTTGGCGGTCTTGGCGTCTTGGCGGTTGATTTATTTTCTCACCGGAACAGCCACATCTCGACCGAGGCCAGGGAGTTCTGGAGGATGTGCATGGCCAGCGGGATGAGCAGGGAATTGGTGCGCCAGCGGGCGAGGCCCAGGAGGATGCCGATCAGCAGGATGAGGAGCATGAAGTACCACTGCGCCTGGTACTGCACGTGCATGAGGGCCCAGGGCAGGGCGGAGAGGGCCACGGCCCAGAAAGGGCCGAGCCGGGCCTGGATGCCGGTGAAGACGAAGCCGCGGAAGACGAGCTCTTCGAGCAGCGGCGCGAGCAGGATGATGGCGAGCATGAGGCAGGGGAAGCAGCGGGCGCTGTCGTACACGTCGGTCATCCAATCGGCCACCGGATTCAGGTGGAGGTAATAGAGGAGGGCGTCGGAGCCGAAGGAAAAAACCAGGAGCGCGGCGGGCCAGATGATCCAGTTCTTGAGCCCGGTGTTACGGAAGGCGAGGTAGAGGCGGGCCGGATATTGCGGGCGCAGCAGCAGGGCCAGAACCAGGACGGCGCCCAGCACCGGGATGGTAACCAGGTAGTTGATCCACAGGAAATCGCCGTTCTTGACGGCGGCGTCCAGCACCGCCCTGCTGCGCGCTGACCCTAATGGCGTCCCGGTCCACAAAAGATAGGGGTAGATGGCGGCGATGGAAGCGGCGACGGTCGAGCCTATCATCAGCACCATCCAGCCGAGCGTGGCCCACACGCCCCACGGCCCGGGCGGCCGGGGCGGCGGCGCGAGTGGCGGGAGCGTGGCGGGAGGCGGGATCGGAGAAGACGCCGGCCCGCTTCCGGGCTCCGGTGATTCTCCGCCCCAGAGGGGCCGGCCGTTGTTGCCGTCATCCATTGGCTTTACCCGATCACGCTTCCGGAGGAGGCTGGTCGAGGGCATCGAGGTCCACGTCGGCGAGGGCGACTCCGGGGTCGGGGGCGGCGGCGAGTTTTTCGAGGGCCTCGCGGTGCAGGTCCTCGGCGGCGACCAGGTGGGAGATGACGCGGTCGCTGACTCCGAATTGCTCGATGAAGATGCGGTCGTTGTGGAAGTCGAGCGCCATGTTCTCGGCTTTGAGTGCGATTGAGATGCTCTGTTTGAGGTCGGGCGGATGGACGATGGAGGCGCGGAGATCGTCGAGCCTTTTCATCTGGCGGATGAGGGCCGGGTCGTCATAGCGGATCCCGGGGCCGTCGAGTTCCTCGCGGACCAGCCTCCATTTTTCGAATTCGAGCAGGAGGGCGTGGTTGGCCTCGGCCCGGGCCATCTTTTCCCAGAAGGCCTGGGCCGCGGGCATGGTGTAAAAGGACGTGGCAAAGACGCTGAAGAGCTCGGAGAGCCCGGCCTCCATGAAAATGGACTGTTCCACCGCGGTCAAGCGATCCACGCCACGTCCTCCACCCGGCCCCTTGGCAAGGAAGTTGCCCCGCCCCGGGACCGCGCTCCCGCAGGCCCACGTCCGGCCGCTACTCCAGGCGGAAATGGATGTCGAGCGTGACCTCGTACTCGGCGATCCTGCCGCGCTCGAGCCGTACCGCCTGCGACACCACGTCCATGCGCTTCAAGTTGCGCAGGGTCTTGTTGGCCCGCGCCAGACCGTCGGCGATGGCCTCCTCGAACCCCTTGGGCGACGTGGCCGTTATCCTGGATATTCTTTCCACCGGCATTTTCAATTCCTCCACCTATCTTCTTAAATATTTCGGGGCCGCTTGTCAAGTTTGCTGATGGCGGTCAGGGTCAGAGCTTCAGTTTTCAGTTAATGAGAGGATCCCTGAAGTCTCCGGCCATCTCGACATTAACTGAAAACTGAAGCTCTGATACTGACCCACGCCCTTGGCTTAAAAACCGGGCCTGTTCCAATAACGGATGGATGTCATGGCATTTTTCAGGGAGCGGAAGAAGCAGGTATAAAGTATAACCCGTCCAAAATAGGAGCTAAGAAAACCGCCAAGGCGCCCAGAACGCCAAGAATCGCCAAGTAAATCCTGGTGTTTCTTTGCGGCGGGACTAAAAAACAGCTCCAGTGCTTTGGCCCCAACCTGCTTGGCGGACCGGCCGACAGGAGCGCCAAGAAAGAATCATTGGGCCGGCCTCCGGCGCGACATGGCGCTTTCAGCCTTCGTAGCCAAAGCTACTTCGGCGAAGTGGGCCCCGCCTGCAGGAGCCTTGCGGCGGGCAGGTTGGCGGCGGCGCGAAGCTGGACGGAGATTGAAATAAAATCATGATTCTTGGCGTGCTTGGCGCCTTGGCGGTTTTCTGGTTCGTTTGTTTTGGACAACACTGAAAGTATAAATACTTAAAGAGCCCGGCTTTAGCCGGACCGGCGGGGCTTTCTCTTGGGCGCCTTGCGCGGCAGGCCGGTTGCGGAGAACTCGCTGCACTTGACGCAGCGATCGGGGGCGTTTCCGGAAATGATCCGCTGGATCAGCTCATGGAAGGCATCTCCTTGAAGGATTTCGCCCAAGCTCTGTTCATTGAGGTTGCCGATAACGAGGTCGGGCTTGCAGTCCAGGCAGCAGGGGGAGACCTGCCCGTCAGTCAACACCAACACGTTGCCGCGCCATGGCTCCATGCACACCGGGGGCGATCCGCTGCCTTCATAGCCCATGCGGGGGTTGGCCTTGACGTTCGTGACCAACGCGCCCCATTCCCGCCGCGCGTTTTCGAACCGGTCCGCATTTTTTTCGTGGGCCACGATCGAGAGTTTTACCTCCGTCTCGGGACGCTTGAGCTCGATGAACCGTTCCAGGTTCCGGCGGATGACCGCATTATCAACGCCGCGAAACTCGCGTGACGCTTCCGCATCAGCCTCAACGGACACCGTCAGGACGGAGAGCCTGGACGCGGCCAGCCTCTCCAATACGCCGCCGGTCAGCAGCGTTCCGTTAGTGTAGACAATTGAACGCAGCCCCCGGTCCGCGCAATAATCGGCCATTTCGCTGAAGCGCGGATGCAGCAGCGGTTCGCCCATGCCCACGAACGTCACGGCCTCCAGCGAATTCGGGGCTTCGTCAATGGCCTTGCGGAAGAGCGGCCACGGCATGAGGTCGGGCCTGAGTCCCGTAAGCTCCGGCGCCGATTCGCCCCAGCAGAAACAGTACCTGCATCGAAGATTGCACCCGAAGACGGGTTCGATCGTCAAGTTGAAGATCTCGGGAATGAGCGGAAGCTGCAGGTAGTAGCAGGCCATGTTGCGCGCCAAGGCGAGCACGTTTCCGGGCCGCTGGACCTTCTCATGGATCCAGTCCGCGTTGTCACCGCTGCCGAGAAGCAGACGGGAACCTGCCCGGTAGAGTGTCTTGAAAACCTTATCACTAAAGCCCAATATCAGCAGGTTCCTTTTCAGTCCGATTCAAACGGATTGCTGCTCGGCGCGAAACGCGGATTGCCGCGGAAAACGCCGGTAAATTATGCCTAAGATACTCTAACTTGTCAAGGAGCGCCCGGCCTGATGGGGGTCCGTTCACCCCCGCCTGGCGCATTCCGGCTTATTTTTTCCGGGCGGCGCGGGCGGCCTCCACCCGGCCGCTCATCCATTCCGGGTATGACGACGTTATTTGATCGAGAATGGAGACGGCCTCCTCCGGCCGCTACTCCAGGCGGAAATGGATGTCGAGCGTGACCTCGTACTCGGCGATCTTGCCGCGCTCGAGCCGTACCGCCTGCGATATCACGTCCATGCGCTTCAAGTTGCGCAGGGTCTTGTTGGCCCGCGCCAGACCGTCGGCGATGGCCTCCTCGAATCCCTTGGGCGACGTGGCCGTTATCCGCGAGATTCTTTCTACCGGCATGTTCTCCTCTCCTATTCCTTTAATGGTTCCAAATCACTCTTGTCCAAAATAGGCCGCAAGAAAACCGCCAAGACGCCGAGAGCGCCAAGGATCGCCAAGTAAATCATGATGTTTCTTTGCGGCCCAAAAAAGAACAGCTCCGGAGCGTTGGCTCCAACCGGCTTGGCGAACCGGCCGACGGGAGCGCCAAGCAAAAAACATTCGCACCCAAGCCCTCTTGAAATCGTGTTTAAAAATAATCCTTGGCGCTCTTGGCGTGGCGGTTCTCCGGTCCGTTTATTTTGGACAGCACTGGTTCCAAATCATCTTGTCAGGCATGACGAGTTTCCAGTTTCAAGTTGAAAATACTCCAATGCCTTAAACCGCCGTGAGCCGGAATCGGGCAACCGCAAGCCGCATCTCATTCTACCATAATTTTCGCGGACGACTCATCCCGGGCCGGCTATTATCTCCGGGGCATTCATGAAGCCATTCACGCCTCTTTCAATATGATCCTGATCCACGCAAGAGAGAGTATCCTCAATAATGGGGGGTTGTATCGGCCCATTATTCCGGATGCGCGGTACAGTAGACGTGGTCCTGATCTCCCAGGTACCACTTTCCTCCGGATGGACAAGAAAGCAACTCGATCGCCGCGGGCAGCAAGGTGCACCCCGCGAGGCAGCTCTCATCCCAGCCACCCTCCTTTTTGCAAACCGCCTCCATGCTCTCCCGGCACCTTTCCATCTCCCTCCGCCGATACTGCCCGTAATGCGCGATGAAATCCTCCAACGGCGGCTCGTCCCGCCATCTGTTTACGTATTGGCCCCTCGCCTTGAAAATCTGTTGTCTGGCCACGGCGCACCTATAGGCTTGAACCGAGCCGTAGATAGTGTAGCCGCAATAAACCCACACCAGGACCAGGACCGGAACCAGGACGATCTTCGAGTATTTCCATTTCCGCTCGGACCCGGGAACGGACGCCGCGGGAGAGGCCTTCCGCCTTTGCCACGGCCGCAGCCAGCGGTCGGCGTCCGGCCGGGCCGCCAGATAGCGCCGGAGCCGGAGACCCAGCACGAAGAACGTCAGCATCCAGGCCAGGCCCAGCCAGGCCACGTTCGGCCGGAATTCATTCGAGTCCCGCATCCACCCCGAACAGAAGAACACGCCGTCCGGCGTCAGGTCATAATCAACGATCACTCCAAAACGCTGGGCCGCCCGGTCCCAGTAAAAATAGTCCCGGTATTTCCCCGCCTCCCGCCCGTCAAAATCCTCCATGCCCGCCCCTAACGTCGCGAGGGCGTCGCGGACCTGCTTCCGGGTGGCGCACTCCTTGGGCTGGCCGTAAAAATTCACCGTGGTCGGCTCCTTTTGCCCCGCCAACGCGGCCATCGCGTAGAAAAACTCCCAATGGTGCTCGCCGTAAGGTCGCTTGAAAGTGACATCATCCCACCACAACATCCCCGCGTAAAAAATCGGGATGCCCACCAGCAAAAAGATCCCGGCGGAGACCCCCGCGGCGCCGAGCCAGTTGACTCCTTGGTCCGCCCCTTTCACTGACTGCGAATGCGGAACCGGTGACAGAGTCCGGGGAGGCGATGAAGGTTTGCTCGAAATGCTTCCGCTGTCCGCCGGCGTTGGCGATGTCTGGAATTGTTCCCGCCTCTGGCCGCGCGCGTAATGCATGGTCCAGACGGTGTGGGTAAGGGCGAACATGAACCAGAGGGAGATGGGTCCCAATACAAGGGGGTAGACCAGGTTGGTCCCGTGTGCTTCGATGAGCCATTTGTTTATGGCCACCACCTTCTCCAGGCCGCCGAGAAGGACCCCGGGGGTGGCCGCCCGCCAGGAGGAAAGGCCCCACGGTTCGACGTAATGGGGCAGATAGAAGATTGACCAGCACCAGATCAGGAAAAATGGATAGACGTGGAGGCAGAGCCTGCCCAGGCCGGACCAGAGAAAGCGCAACAGGGTGTAGAGGTCGGCAACGAACATCTTGACCGCCTCGATGATGGCCCGGTGGGGCTCATTGTGCCTGATGACCATCATTACCGCCATCACCATGATGAAGAGGGCGTAGAGACTGTTCGGCAGGACGACCCAGGCCGGGTACACGGGATTGGGGTTGTTCTGCTTCAGGGTCAGGACCGCGCCGAACACGAACATGACAACCATGCCGAGGCCGAATAACAAGAGCGCGGCCAGACATCCCACGCCGGCACGAGCCGCGACGTCAGCCGGCCTCGTCTCCGCGGGTATATTTTTCGAGTAGAAAAAGGACGCGGCCAGCGCCAGACAGAACTGGGACGCGGCCACTTTGATGATGATTATCAGCAGGAGCTTCGTCATGTCGGCCGGTGTCGGGAGGCCGGTTGCTTCACCGGAGATGGGCACACCGAGCGCGAAAGGGAAAAGAGTGGCCGCGAGGATGGCGAAGTACCATAGGACCGAGAAGCGCCGGTTGGAGATCATGAAGCCGAGGGCCTCCCGATTGATGTATCGGAAGTCGAGGTCGCTCCTGAGCTTTGGTTTCACGAGTCTGTCATAGGCGAGGGCGGCCGCGCCGCCTAGGTAATAAGCGGCAAAACATAGAGCGATGGCGGCGGCGCCAAGAAGGTATAGGGAGGACTCATCGCCGTTGTCCAAATACGGGCCGATCAAGGGGCTCAAGCCGATCCAATCTATGAAGACGATGCGGGACGGGTCGTAGCCGCCGACGAAAACGACGATGAGGAACAGCAGGTACCAGGAAACCAGCAACAACAGCAGCTCGCCGCCCCGGCGGAAAGGTCCGGGCTTGGGGCGAAGGCCTTGGCCGTGCGTTCCGGACGCTCCGGGCTTCTGGATCATGGCTTAAATTCCCCCCTGGCGTTCGGCGGTGCGGCCGCCGGCTCAAGATCACGGAGTATGATGATCATGGCCGGATGCGGCGGGGTCTTTACCCCTTGGGCTTGAGGTTGGCCAAAGCCGCCCGGACCTGGTCGGCGAAGGCCACGTCCGGGTAGCGCTTGAGGATGTAATCGAACATCTGCGCGGCGGCGTCTGGTTTTTGGCAGCGGTCCCGGAGCAGCTCGCCGCACTGGTACAGGGCCTTGGGCGACAGGGGGTCGTCGGGATAGGCCACCGCGACCTCCCGGAGCGCCTTGGCCGCGTCCAGGTCCAGGTTCCGGCCCGAGAGCCAGCGGGCCAGCGCGAACTGGTCCTTGGAGGCCAGCGTGAAGTTGGCGATGCTCTTCTTGGTCTCCGTCACCAGCTCCCACAGGGTATCGAAATCCTTTTGCCGGATGAGCTCCGCGCCCTGCTTCTGGGAGTATTCCCTCACCCTGTCCATGTCCTTCAGACGCATCGAGGTCATGACCATGCCCCGAAGCGCTGCCAGGTTGTTGGGGTTTCGGGAAAGGACGTCCTGGAACAGGGCGGAGGCGTCCTCGAAACGGCCGTGGTTTAACATGCTCATGCCGTCGTTGATCTGGCGGGCCAGGTCCTCCGCGTCCACCCCCATGGGCGGCAGGCCCGCGGCCACGGCGCCCGCCGCGGCGGCACCGGCGGCGGCGACCCCGGCGGCGGCCATCGGCGCGGCGGCCCGTCCGGGGGCGGATGCCATGGGCGGCCTCATTCCGGGCGGTGCGGGCGGGGGCAGGCGGTAGCCGGGGCCGCGCGAGTACTCGAGCCTGGCGGGCCTTCCGCCGACCATGAAGACCGGCTCGGCCTGGATGCCGGGGGCCCACTTGAGCTGGTAGCGGCACTGGTAGGCCACGTATCCGAGCAGGTGGCCGATGACCATGAACAGATAGAGCTGCAGGGCGCCGTCAATGGGGAAGAAGAGCAGGTACTTGACGAACGACCCGATTGCGGCCATCACCAGGTAAAAGACGATCCTGATCGCGGTGTAGAGCACCAAGAGGCCGCCCATCACGGCCAGGGCGATCAGGTACTCCTTCAATATCTTGTTGATCTGGTTGAAGAGGTAGATGGGATTGAGCACCATTCCGGGGTGTCCGAACACGCCCATGATGAGCAGCGCCATGGGAAGCAGGCAAAGGCCGGCCAGGCCGGCGAGCCCGAAGATGCCGATACCCAGAGGGGTGATCACCGCCTTGCCCGCGTCCATGAAGTTGAGCCCGTTGATGACGAGCAGTCCGATGAAACACAGGGCCATGGGCCAGAACACGGCGAGGCAACCCATGCCGAAGCGCAGGATCAGCACGAATGAGTCCCAGAACCCGGAGTAACCGGTGAAGTCCGGGACCGTGAAATCCCCTTCCTCGGCCTTGCCGATCACCTTGTAGAAGTACGAGATGAGAAGCCCGTAATAGATCAGGTTGCATAGCACGAAGCCCAGTACCACGAAGAGGCTGGGCAGCGCCGTGGCATAGGCGCGCAGCCCCAGAATGAACAGCGAGAACACGCCCCACGCCACCAGCAGCATCCAGGAATCGCCCTGCAGCGGCCAGAACAGGAACTGCGGGATCCTCTCCCAGAACGGCTGGGCCGGCTTGAAGGGCGCCAGGTTGGTGATGGGGTTCCCGCACATCGGGCAGGTCTCGAGCTTGACACGGTCATAGGTCTTGATGTTGATGCAGTCCCTGCAGAACCCGACCTGGCAGCGGGAGCAGTGGAAATCCGCTTCCTTCATCGAGTGGTTAGCGCAGTTGATCACGTCTCGCTCCTTAAACTTTTTACGAGGAGTAAGGTAGTTCTCCCATGATGATACCGATGATTGAAAAGACTCGAAGCGTCAATCGCCGGAAGGCCCCGTGCCTTATTTTCCCATTATAGCAAACAATCGCGGTCCATTGCCACCGCCCGCGGTTTTTTTGACCGCGCGGTTAGCGGGATTCACTAGAGGCGGTTTCATAACCCCGCCAAGAATTTTATAACAAGGATATTCAGGATGCTCAGGATTAAGAAAACCGGAAATCATCCTGGAACTCCTGAATATCCTTGTTAATAATCTTTTCATCGGAGATGGTTGTCCTGGTTATGAAACCAGTTCTACTCAAGTTCGCGGGAGTCGAGGGTGCTGATACGGTCGCCGGTGGCGGCGGATTCGTAACAGGCGTCCACCAGCTCATGGGCCCTGACCGCGGCCTCGAACCCGGGGGACGCCGGCTCTCCGTCGAGCACGGCTTTGAGGAACAGGTAGTCCGCGAGCGCGCCTATCATCAGGGAAAGCTCGCGGATGGCCGGGTCGGCGATGCCGCGGAGCTCCCAGAAGCGCTCGTTGACCTGGCTCTCGCTCCAGGTTTCCATGCGGCCGGCGCCGCGCATGATCTGGATCTCGCCGGTGAACTCGGCCTCCACGGCGCAGAAGGTTTTTTCGTGGAAGATTTCGAGGCGGCGGTTGGAGTGGCGCTGCTCGACGTCGTGCCAGACCGAGACCAGGGACCCGGCCATGCCCGACTGGAATTCGAGGTCAACGCGGGCCAGGTCCTCGATGTCGCGGTGGCCGAAGCGGGAGGCGGTGCGGGCCTGCACCGAGCTGACCGGTCCGAACATCCATTCCAGCAGGTCGAGGTCATGGATGGAGTGCTCGATCAAGGTGCCGTGGCCGGCCTTGCCCGCGTCCTTGCGCCATGCGGAAGGGTGCGCGCCCTTGATGGGAAAGCACTGGTCGTCGCGGAACACCAGGGCCAGGGGCAGGCCGTGGCCGTTTTTGCCGAGCTCGTGGCGCAGCGCGTTCCAGACCGGGCCCTGCCGGAGCACCAGTCCGACCTGGTGGGTCACGCCGGCGCGCTTAACGGCCTCATGCATCAGCGCGGCCTCCCTGGCCGTTACGGCCAGCGGCTTCTCGCAGAACACGTGCTTTTTCTCCGCCGCCGCCGCCATGACCAGGCGGGGGTGCTCGGAGGTCCAGGTGCACACGTACACCGCGTCCACCTCCGGGTCCCGGAGCACGGCCTCGGCGTCTCCGGACGACCGCGCAAAGCCGAAGCCCCGCCGGAAGCGCTCGGCCTTCCGGGCGTCCACGTCCGCGACGTGGACCAGCTTGACCGGCAGCCGCGCCCGCTCGATCGCCGCCCGCAGGCAAAGACCATGTAACGAGCCGATCAGGCCCGCTCCCACCAGCCCGACACCCAATTCAGTTGCCGCCATTCTTTATTACTGCCTTTACAAAAAATAGAAACGGAGGATTTATCAATTATTCTAATTTATCAAATGGTGACGACTGACGCAAATTCTTGACCCCGAATCCCGGTTAAGCGTGATGAAAAATTGTGGCGTGGGCCCATGGCCTGCACAACAATGAACGGCCATCCCACCGCATTCGGGCGTAACGGGAAGCTTAACCGGGAACCGGGCAATTTATTGACAATGCCGCCTTCATCGGTGAGGATGAATGTTCAAAGGAACCCCATGATCTATATTGTACTGTTTCTTTTTTTCATCTCGGGTGCTTGCGGCCTGACTTACGAGGTTGTGTGGAGCCGGGACCTTGTGGTGGTGATGGGCGGCGCCACCCACGCGGTGTCCACGGTGGTGGCGGCCTTCATGGGAGGTCTCGGTTTCGGGAGCCTGTGGGGCGGTCGCGCCATTGACCGGAGCCGCAGAAACCCGGTGGTGGTTTACGGGTTTTTGGAGGGGGGTATTGCGGTTTGCGCGCTCCTGGTTCCGGCCCTGATCCGTATCGCCCGGCCGCTCCTGGCCGTGGCCTATGCCCGGCTGGGCCATCATTCCTGGCTTTTTGACCTGGTCAGCTTCATCGTCAGCGCCGCCATTCTTTTCCCTCCCACTTTGCTCATGGGGGCGACCCTCCCGGTTCTGGTTCGCGCGACCCTGTCCCAGCGCGAGCGTTTCGGGTTCACCGCGGGACGCCTCTATACCATCAACACGCTGGGCGCCATGGCGGGCGCGGGAGCCGCGGGTTTTGCTCTCCTGCCGGCCTTGGGCAACCGCCTCACCGCGTCCGTGGCGGTAGGACTTAACCTTTTCATTTTTTTAGTGGTGATATTGCTCCGGCGTCGTTTCCCCGTCTCCGGGCTTGGCGCGCCGCGGGAGAGACGGGAGCGAACAAAAAAGTGGAGTCTTGCCGGATGGCTGGTGCTGGTCGGTTACGGGGTGTCCGGGATGGCGGCGTTGATCTATCAGATCGCTTGGACGCGCTCGCTCACGCTTGCGCTCGGGAGTTCGACCTATTCTTTCAGTCTGATTCTGCTCGCATACATCGGGGGGCTGGGGCTGGGCGGGGCGCTGATTCTGAAGTGGGTTGACCGGATTGGCCGCCCTCTTTTCTGGGCCGGGGTGATGGAGTTCGGCATCGGGATTTTCGCCATCGCGGTCCTGCCGGTCCTGGATAATATCAACCTGTCAATGTATCGCTGGGCTTGGGAGTTTAGGGACCGCGCGCACCTGCTTTCCCTGGTCCGGTTCGGCATGACCTTCGGCATTATTGCGGCGCCCACCATGGTGATGGGGGCCTTGCTTCCGCTGGTGGCTCGGGTGATGGCGAGAGAGCGTCCGGGCGCGGGCGAGCCCATGGGCTGGGTTTATTCGTCCAATACCGCGGGCGCGGTGGGGGGCACGTTCCTGGCCGGTTTTGTGTTGTTGAACCTGATTGGTGTCCGCCAGACGGTTGTTTTAGCCACCTTCTTGAGCCTGGCGGCCGGCTTGGTCTGGACCATGGCGGGCGAGCTTCCGAAGCGTCCGGCTTTTTTGACCGCGGCCCTGGGACTGACCGCCGGCCTGGCGCTGATCTCGTCCCTTCCCCGGCCTGACCCGCTGGTGCTCAGCTCCGGCCCTTACATTTACGCGGACTCGGTGATGCGGCAACTGTCTCCGGGCAAGACCGTAAAGCAGGCCCTCCATGACCGCTACCGGACCCTGTTTTACGGGGAAGACGCGGAGGCCACCGTGCTGGTCGCGGAGAACTCGCTCGGGCTGCAACGGTCACTCCGGATCAACGGAAAAATTGACGCGTCTTCGGAAGGGGACATGCCCAACCAGTTGCTCCTGGCCCACCTGCCCCTGCTCCTCCATCCCCGCCCCAGGTCCGTCATGGTGATCGGCCTCGCCAGCGGCGTTACCGCCGGGAACGCACTGCTGCATCCGATCGAATCGCTGGACTGCCTGGAACTATCCCCGGCGGTGGTCCAGGCCAGCCATTATTTCGAATCCGTCAGCCATTTGAATTATTCCGACCCCCGCTTCAACCTCATCGTCGCCGACGGCCGCAATCATCTCGAGCTCAGCCCGAAAAAGTACGACGTCATCATCAGCGAGCCTTCAAACCCCTGGCAGGCCGGGGAGGGCCTGTTGTTCACCCGGGAGTTCTTCCAGCTGGCCCGCAAGCGCTTGAATCCGGGCGGTATCATGGAGGCATGGATTGACGTCTATAACATGGACGCCGCGAACCTCTCCCTGTTCCTGCGCACCTTCGCGGACGTCTTCCCTCACGTGACCCTCTGGGAGACCGGGTTGCAGGCGGACTATGTCCTGCTCGGGACCAACGAGCCGCTGATGATAGATTATCAGGACCTGAAACACCGGCGGGACGATCCCCGGATCGCCGCGGCCCTCGACCCGATCCAGGCCGACGCCCTGGGCATCCTCACCCGCTTTGTCATGGATGAACGGGTCATTCATGAGATCGTGGGAACGGGACCGCTGCACACCGACGATCGGCGGCAACTTGAGTTCGACATGCCCAAGTCGGCTTTCTCTCTCTATGTCGAGCGCTTGCCAGGCCTGATCAACAAGATTTTCTCTCATCATGTGGATGCGGGAAGGATGATCAAGCCGCCGGAAGGGGAAGCGGGAAAGATCCTGCTCGCCGAGCTCAAGCAGGCGGACCGGATGCGTGATCAAATCATGGACTTTGAGCTGGCGCGATTTTCTTCCGGGTCGGACGAGAAGGAGGTGATTGCACGGACGCTGGCGCTGATTGCGGCCACTGGCGGCCGGTATCCGTGCCTGGCGGTCTCCAAGGACTTGGCGGCCTACCTGAGCACCTATGCCGGCAAGTTGCACAACAGCGGCGACGACCAAGCGGCGGAAGCGATTCTGGCCCAAAGCTTTGAGCTTGATCCGAACCGCGGCCTTCCCGCCGCCGCCATCGCCAATTACCGCTTGAACACCGGGGATTTGGCGGGGGCCCGGCAATGGGCCGAGAAGGCGGTGAAGAGCTTCACCACCAACCTTCCGGCCTATGATGTACTGGCGCGAGTGGCAAGGAAAAGGGGTGAGCAGGAGAAGGAGGAATTGTACCGGCGAAAGGCCTTGGCGATATGGCCGCAGAGCGTCAACAACCGCATCGCCCTGGCACGCGTGCTCGATGAAAGGAACCAGGAAGCCGAGGCCTATGCCCTCTTGCGGGGAGTTCTGGCCGACGACCCCGATAACGCCGACGCCCACTTCTTCTTGGGGATCGTGCTCTACAAAGCCCGCCAGTGGGACCCGGCCGAGCGCCATTTTAAAAAGGCCCTGGCGCTGGACCCCGGCCACCCCTCGGCCGCGCTGATCAAGAAGACGTTAAAGGAGCTGGAACAGAAGCGTGGGCGGGGAGAGTGACCGGCGATAAATATCTAGCATCACTCTTGTCCAAAATAGGTGCTAAAAAAACCGCCAAGGCGCCAAGACCGCCAAGAATCGCCAAGTAAATCTTGGTGTTTTTAGCGGCGGGACACTGAAAAACTTCAGAGGGTTGACACCAACC
>Ga0307379_10000698_pt1 | contig 54991 bp, 43 predicted proteins | sample UN2MG_FD_202237 | JGI IMG/M metagenome (GOLD analysis project Ga0307379, IMG submission 202237) | Soil microbial communities from Risofladan, Vaasa, Finland - UN-2 | ecosystem: Environmental > Terrestrial > Soil > Coastal area > Acid sulfate soil | place: Finland: Risofladan, Vaasa | collected... | reverse complement strand
TAAAAGATTTTCGAAATAAGCTTATTCATGAATATTTTGGAATTGATAATGAAATAGTCTGGAATACCATAAAAGAAGATATACCAAATCTAAGACAGGAGATACTCGGAATACTAAAGAACGAGTACGATTAGTGCGGTTTTTTCACTGATCTAAATGTTGATTTGTCAGTTAACGCCATGGAAAATAGGATTCTGGTAACAGGAGGGGCGGGGTATATCGGGAGCCACGTAGTAAAGGCGCTCGGCGAGAAGGGGCACGAGATAATCGTATATGACAACCTCTCCACAGGACATAGGGATCTCGTTCTTTACGGCGAGCTCGTTGTAGGCGACCTCGCCGATAAAAAACTTCTCGGTACGGTAATAGGTGATTTCAAACCGCATGCGGTGATGCACTTTGCGGCGTCGATCCAGGTCTTTGAATCCGTTCAAGATCCTCTGAAATATTATGTGAACAACACCGTAAATACAATCAACCTCATAGAGCTCCTGCTTAAAAACAGCATCACATGTTTTGTGTTCTCCTCGACTGCCGCTGTGTACGGGATCCCCCCAAAAAACGAACCTGTAAATGAGCAAGCTCCTCTTCTTCCCATTAACCCCTACGGCAGGACGAAGCTTATGGTGGAACGCGTGCTGCAGGATGTCTCGTCCGCTTATTCAAGCTTCCAGTACGTGTCGTTACGATATTTCAACGTGGCGGGAGCGGACCCGGGAGGAAGTATCGGGCAGAGGTACCCCAAGGCGACCCACATCATCACGAGATGCCTCAAGGCCGCAAAGGGGGAGCTTGAGAGCCTCCCGATCTACGGTACGGACTATGCGACAGCAGACGGCACCTGCATCCGCGATTACATACACGTCAACGACCTTGCTGACGCCCACACAGTCTCCTTGGAATACCTGTTCGATGGCAATAATAGTGATCTGTTCAACTGTGGCTACGGACACGGAAGCTCGGTGCGGGAGGTGGTAGAGACAGCGAAAAAAATAACAGGTGTCGATTTCCCTGTAACACAAGAAGCTCGACGTCCGGGGGATCCTCCCTTTCTCGTTGCCGATCCGTCGAAGCTGAAAAAGAGGCTCGGATGGGAACCGAAGCATGACGATCTGTCCTATATTGTAGAAACCGCATGGAACTGGGAGAAAAAGCTGTAGCCCGCATAATCAGCGCACTCATAATATGAAAAGAAAAAAAATTGCACTCATTATTCCTTCGATCTACGGCGGTGGGGCAGAGAGAAACCTTTTAATTCTTGCCGGGGCACTGAAGGCCACATATGAGGTGGACATCATAACGCTCGAATCCGGTGCGCAGTATGAAACGCCCCATGGGGTTTCAACGGTAAATCTTACCGGAATAAGCGGCCGTTCGAGTTTTTTCTTAAAGGCACTCCTCTTTCCTCTCCAGTGGATGAGGTTGAAGAGACTTTTAAAGCGGAAGCAGTACGATATAGTTATCGGATATCTCGAACGTGTGTGTTTACTCCTCAGCCTCATTCGTTTAAGAGAGCCATGTCCCAAGAAAATCTTTTCCTTTCGGGTATACCAGTCCTTGCATATCATAAAAGAGGAACTGCCCCTTCACATCAAGGTTCTCAGAAACCCCGTTTATAAGAGATTCATCCGAAGAAGCCAGAGATATACTGATCGCATTGTCGTTCCGGGAAAAGGGGTGAAGGACGATCTGGAGCGTTTCTTCGGACTTGATCCGTCGGGAATCGAGGTTGTGTATTACGGCTATCAGCAGGAGTTGATGAGGCGCCTCTCTTCTGAGCCTCTAATGCCGGAAATCGAGGATTTTCTATCACGAGGGCCTTTGATTACAACGGTAGGGAGGCTGGCGAAGCAGAAGGGGCAGTGGCACCTTATAAGGGTTTTCACAGAGGTAAGGAAAAAGATGCCTGGGAGCAGGCTTTTAATACTCGGAGAAGGGCCTTTGAAGGGATGCCTCGTGCGATTGGCAGAGGACCTCGGAAACAGGGTGTGCGGAGCTCCTGTTGTCTCCGCTGACTGCAGAGCAGGGCCCAGAGAGGTGCTTGCGCCGGGGACGGACATCAGAAGAGAGACTAAGGAGCCGGAGTTTGCGGAGTACGGGGTTCTTATGCCTACTTTCGACGATCGGTTCTACTCCGCAGGTGCACCTCTCAGCGCTACGGAGTTGATCTGGGCGGATACGCTCTTTAGAATGCTCCTCGATAAAGGATTGAGGCAGAAATATACGAATAAATCAAAAGAGAGGGTGAAAGACTTCACCCTCGAGAAATTCAGCCTGATGTGGGGGAAGATCCTCGACAAGGTTCTCAAATCCTGAAAAGCGGAAGTTTCTACCTGCCGGCAGCCCTGATATCCCTCACTGAATCAATCACCAGATCGGCAAGCTCTTCCAGGTACTCCCGGGGGGTGACCCCTCCTTCTAAAACCCCGACGACGAGGCCTATGCCGGACTGTCTGCCCATCTCCATGTCGTTGACCGTATCCCCGACAAACGCGACTCTCTCTGGCGTTGCGCCAATGCTGGAAACTGCCGTCTCTATCATCTCTGTGTCAGGCTTGTCTCGTTGTACACTATCCGCTCCTAGTACGATATCGAAGAGACCGTCGATGTCGAGGCGCTTTAGTATTGCGTTTGTAATGCCAGTGAGGTCTGCCGTCGCGACGGCGAGGCGAATGCCGTGATTGTGGAGGGAGCTGAGCGTCTCTCTTGTACCTGGGAGCAGTTTTGCATATTTCGGACGGTCAAGGGCCTTCTCAGCTTCTATCATGCTTTCCCGTACTATTTTTTTCGCTCTCTGCCAGGGTATGCCGTGTCTGTACAGCACCGCTGCGGCTATCACCTCGTCCTCAGCGGTAGAGGTTTGAGGAAACGGGCCGCGGGGATCGATCGAATTGGCACTGACGCCGATGCTGCTGTACAGCTCCTCCTTCATGGTTTTTTTCTGAAAGCCTGCACCCAGTCTGTCGAGTATCTGCTGAACGCGCATGTCGAGCAGCGGGACCCAGGTGGACTCGAAGTCTACCAGTGTACCGTCCTTGTCGAATATAATGAGTTCTGGTGTGAAAATGCGGGAACCGAAAAGGATCTTTTTCATTGCACCTGCAGCCCTATACCGAAGAATGACTCGATGGCATCTGCGGATCTGTTGATCACGAGTTCCTCCGGGAACCGTGCGGTCTTAAGTATCGAGGCCCCCCGGTGAAAGATGCCGACCTCCTCCGCGACGTGAGCGTCACTGGATAACACGATACGCGCGCCGCTCTTCGCGCACATTTCAAGAAATTTTAAGATCGTTCCGACATCCTCTGTTTTGCTCTCATTGAGCTCCAGCGCGACCCCTGCATCTGTACATGCACCTATTACCGCGGGAAGGTCGAAGTCGCAGAATGATGCGACCGGATGCGTGAGGATCTGGATATTTTTTCTTGTAACGGCATTTATGATTGCGTCCGTCCGCACCTTCATCGGTTGTTCTGCAATCCAGGTGTAGGGATGACACCCTGCAGTTACTATCTCGAGGCTCCTGTGGACCTCGTCGTCGAGAGTGAGGTCTCCTTTGACATTACTGATGTCTTCCTCTATTCCGGCGATCTTCCTGACGGGTGTTTCGATGCCTCTCAACATCCTTTTGAGAGCCATGAAATATATGGGGTTTGCACCCCCCGGCACCCCGGGCCCATGGTCTGTAATCGCGACCCCGTCAAGCCCCTTCTGCCTGGCCTTTTCACAGACCGTTCGAATGGTGTCGGCGGCATGCCCGCTTGCAACTGTGTGAGTGTGCAGGTCTGCGACGATGTTCATCCTTATGTACCTTTCATTTTTTATTGATATAGTGTTGTCTGAAGCCCGTTGCAAAAGAAGGCTTCACTTTCAGGCCTTTGTCTCCGCTTCTTCCCTCTTCCACAGTTTGAAGAGGAGGAGGAAGAGGAGGGAACAGCACACGAATATCACGCTCAGCACTTGCGCTCCCCTCAGTTTTCCCAGCATGAGGCTGTCAGCCCTCAGGAAGCTTACAAAAAACCGGATGATGCCGTAGTTTAAAAGATACACAGCGAGAATGAATCCGCGCTTGTAGTCGCGCTTCCTGAGCTTCCACAGGATGAGGAAGTTGACGAGGTTGAGGGCAAGTTCGTAGAGCATGACAGGGTGAAGCGGCTGTCCGGGAAACTCGTTCCCTGCAATGCTTCCCCTGGGGAACACGATACCCCACGGCAGCGAGGTTGGGAGGCCGTGAGCGTCTCCGTTCATGAAGTTCCCGAATCTCCCGAGGGCCTGTCCGAGAGCGAGCAGCGGCGCCGTCGCATCCAGGAGATCGAAGAAATGGATCTTCTTGCTCTTCGCGTAGAGGATGATCGAGGCGGCTCCTCCAATGATTCCGCCGTGGATCGCCAGCCCTCCGTGCCAGATTGCGAAGATCTCGAGCGGGTTCTGGGCGTAGAACTGCTTCCACATGAACAGCACATAGTAGATCCTCGCTCCGAGAATGCCTCCGATCACGAGCCAGAAGACATAGCTTATGACTTCGTCCTTCGTGAGAGCGATCTTCTTTCTCGGGATCTCCCGCTGAAGGAGGAAGATACCCGCTACTATCGCTATCACGTACATCAGGCCGTAGTATCTGATCTCGATAGGACCGAGCCTTACGAGTGTAGGATGCATGGTATCCTCTCGTGGAGTGGTGTTATGGTGTATGATCTATCTGTTCCGGCAAATAACCCGCCATGAACATTTATAACATTGCGCCGCGGCTTACATATCAATCGCCAGAAACTAAGTATAACGAAAAGCGGAGGATAAGAAAATCGGTTTATTTTTTGTAGTACTGGAATAGACGGCACAGGGCCTCGCCGACATCGTTCACATCCTGCTCCGTCATCTGGGGATAAATAGGAAGGCTCAACTCCCTGAGGTAGAGCGAGTAGGAAACGGGAAAATCTTCCGGTTTATACCCGAAGGTCTCCCTGTAGTAGCTCATGAGGTGAACAGGTATGTAATGAACGTTTGATGAGATGTTCTCCGCTGTGAGAGATTCGATGAGGCGGTCCCTGTCTACCTTGAGTCTCGAAAAATCTATGAGGACAGGATAGAGGTGCCAGGAGCTTACCATACCCTCTTTTACCTTCGGAGTTCGGACAAAATCGAACGCCCTGAGAATATTTTCATACCTCTGTGCGATGTTCTTCCGTTTGTTCTGGTTCTCATCGATCCGTTTGAGCTGCTCGATACCTATAGCAGCCTGAATATCGGTCAAATTGAACTTATAGCCCGGAACAGCGATGTCATACTTCCACCCACCGGACTTGAGCTTTGATAAGGCGTCCTTCGTCTGACCGTGGAGGGAGTAGAGCTTGAGCTTATCGATGAGATCTTCGTCATCCGTCGTGACCGCGCCTCCCTCTGCGGTGGTTACGTTCTTCACCGCATGGAAGGAGAAGACGCATATACCGTCTCCGCTGCCGATCTTGCGCCTTCCGTATTCTGCACCGATAGCATGCGCCGCATCTTCGATTACCAGCAGGTTGTGTTTCTTTGCGATATTTTTGATCTCACCAAGGTCGGCGGGATGGCCGCCGAAGTGAACCGGTATTATGGCCCTCGTATACCCCGTGATACTCTTTTCTATTTCACCCGGAGATATCTGAAAGGAGTCTTCTTCAACATCCGCGAACACAGGACGTGCCCCTGCATGGAGTATCACATTGGCAGATGCGGCAAAGGTATACGGGGAGGTGATGACCTCGCCACCTTCTCCCACTCCGGCGATCTTGAGAGACAGAAAAAGCCCGGCAGTGGCCGAGTTCAGGCAGACGGCATGCTTCGCACCTGTATATGATGCAAGATCCCGTTCGAGCTCATCGCACACTTTCCCTCGTGTTATCCATCCCGACTTCAGAACCTCTGTGACACGCTCTATCTCACAGGATCTGATGTCCGGAGGGGAAAAGGAAAGTGCTGTGTCGCGGACAGGTTTTCCTCCTTCAATCGCCGGTCTATGCATCGCGTGAACTCTCCTTATATTCTTTTATCGACTGTCGTCTAAAAAACTACATAGTCTTGGTCTGGGGGTCTCCCGAGACGAGATTGTTTTTCGGCCTCCGGAGCATATGATAAAAAAGGGTGCCGAAACTGATATCCGGTGAGGCCTTGCGAGTATGAGAGAACCCTTTGTACTTTATACATACGGGGAGGGCTTTTTTCAAGCCATTTTAATGCGGTTTTCCGGATGACTTGTCAGCTGTAAAAAATAATAATGGCCTATCCGGTTTAATCTCGTAACCCCAATATATGTCTCATCCACTTCTACAGTACCTGACAGACGATCCCGACCAGGACGTACCATAGCAACACGTAGTTTGTGAAGCCATGTCCAAACTGTTTCATATCGGGTCAATCCCAATGCACGTTGTAGTCCAAGTGCATTCACGCCATTCTTCTGATTCGTAACATACCACATCGCCCGGAACCATAGCCTCAACGATTTACGAGTGCTTTGAAAGATCGTACCCGCTGTGATTGATACCTGAAAGTCACAATGCTCACAGCGATAAAGGTTCCTCTTAGTATACCAAGCCTTTCTATGGCCACATCGTGGACAGCAAAAGCCATCCGGCCAGCGAATTTGAAACAAATAATCACGACAGGATTGTTCTGTAGCGAAACGCTGCTCGAACTCAAAAATCGTCTTTGGATAATCTTCCACACATAAAAACTATCTGTTACTCTACGGGAGTCAACCGGATAGGCCAAAAATAATATTTACGGTGAAAAAAACGCTAAAATCCCCATTCCTGTGTGAGAAATGGGGGTTAAATTTCTTATCGGAAGGAATCTTCGACACTCCTCAAAAAAAATCGATACAAATAACCCCCCTCCCCCCGCTTGAGGGGGGAGGGTTGATGTGAGGGGTATTGCATGTAAAATCCGGAGACTCGATTTTAGATCTAAATATTTTAGTTAGTAATAAAAAGAACCGAAAATCAATTTGTAGCGATTTCCTAGTAAAGGTGATTCAGGCCGATGATGCTCATTGCGATTTTTGTCCTCATATTCCTTATCGGTTTCTCACTCTTCACGGCCGTACTGGGGTCCTCGTTTCTCAGGAAGCAGGCCAGGACGGTTCTGAAAAGAAAAGAGCGTACTCACCCTACGCGAGAGCTTTCCGAGAGGAAGATAGGAGAGCGGTTCAGAAGCGAGTATAAGGAGGGTGTTGAGGAGATCGCAGAAGAACAAAGAGCCCGGGAGCAGGCTGCCGTTGTACCTACGGCGTATGCGCCCCCTGTGAGATCGCAAAAGAGGACAGGGATGTGGGTTCTTATATCCGTCGGGATCGCCGTCGTTCTTGCCGTCATATTCTTCTTCGGATATGAGAGGGTGGGAGAGTTCTATTCGAGACCGAGGCTGATCTTCTGCGAGAGCGTGGATTACATCAAGCTGAAGCCGATAGGCAGCTCGACCGCTTTTACAAGAGGTAATGTGACCATCTTTGTAAAATCGGGAGAGACTCTGGATACCGGAAGCGCAACTGTAGAGATCTCCAGGATTGGTACGGAAGGACCGGAGTACTACGATGCAAAAACGATCCCGATCAGACCTCACTGGACCTCTTTCTCTCTAAAGGTCCTGTTCGACAGAACTGGTTCTTACTCTGTAAAGATACTGAAAGAGGACGGGAACCTGCTCGGCGAGAGGGCACTCTTTATCGTTCCCGACTCCTACGCCTACAGGGCTGTACCAAAGCCCTAGGAGGGTTCGCGTCCAGGAGAACGCGTTCGTCCAGGAGGACGCATGCCCATAAGGGCGAGCACTGCCCGTATCACCCTATTACCACAATGTTCCTATCATGTGATAGACTCGAATTATGATTAGGACAAAAACCCTGTAAACCCTCATTGCGGGTTCGTTGAAGCTCTCCTTAAACCATGACCGAACGAGTTCTGAGGGCTTTTGTCCGGGTTTTGAGACGCATGCGTATAAAGAGCGGCGCAGCGGGAACCGTCACAACCCACTCTGCGTTTTTTATATTCTTTCCCGAAATGCAAAATGGCGAACCTATCATTACGGTCTGTATTTTCGACATGGGCATGTAGGATACAGTCCGGAGGTTTTTTAGTACTGAAAACGGTTTGAAAGGATGAAAGCCGCCTGCAAGGACATTAATGCGGTTTTCTCACAAATTGCATAGTAATGGATTTAAATGATGACTTGGCAGCTGTAAAAAATAATATTTACGGTGAGGAAAGCGCCAAAAGCCCCGTTACTTACAGTTTGCTGTTGGTCATGAGAAACGGGGATGGAACCCCCTATTCCTGTGTGAGAAATGGGGGTTAATCCGGTACCGGGTCTTTTGCAATCGCCCCATTATAAGCTCTATACGGTGAAGAACAATTGCTTTCAGAGGGCATGGGGCTACTGCATGCAGATATCGGTATCAGAATATTGGAAGAGGATTCCCTGAAGCCTCAGCTTCAAGGAAGCTTGATCTTCATGGAAGTTCAGCTTCACGGAAGCTTGATCTTCATGGAAGTTCATCTTCAAGGAAGCTGTAGCTGGGAGAACTCATTGTCGAACCGGTCGTACACAACCGTGGTGCCGAGCGGGTCTTTTCTGTATACCCCGTCAACGAGGAATATGTACGCGTAGGCGCCTGGAAGGATATCAACCTCTCTTTCCCACAGTCCGCTCTTGTTCCGTTTCATCGGGAGCGAGTAGGGGTTCCAGTTGTTGAAATCTCCGATAAGGTAGACATCTCTGGCAGTATCGTTTTCATAGTAGAATACATAGGTGCGGTCCCTCGCGAGGACCGGGTTTTGCTTTGCGATAACGATCGGCGCAGGGACATCGAAGTAGGAGAGGGCCGTACCTCTATCATCGTACTCTTTACGGGTGTGGGATGGATCGTTCATCCAGACTCCGTCGACGAGAAAGCGGTACCTGTAGCGCCCGTCATCGAGGACCACGCCTTTCTCCCTCGTCTTGTCGTAGAGGAACACAAACACACCGTATCGGTTCTTAACGAGAAAGTAGGACTGTTCCCAGCCGTTGAAGTCTCCGATTACCTTGACATACTTCGGAGCCTTCCCTTCCGCCCTGTAGGAGAACAGAACACCGTTATCGGTCACGAGCGGCGGCTGCGGTTCTCTTACGTCCTTTGGGTTGGCCGCAAAGGCTGCACTGCTGTTTACAAGCAGAAGAAGGATCACACCTGTCAATCGAAAGATAGTTCGAAGCCCTGTTTTTTTCATAGACAAAACGGATTCAATAAGTTTTCAAGATCATTATCGATAAAATTCAGGGTTTGCTTTATGCATTTCGCCCCATGCCGGCAGCGGACCGAGACAGCCTTCAGGCGTTCGTAAAAAACCGCATACTGGACAAAAAGCAAAAAGACTGAAAAGCGCTGAACACCTATTCCCTGCTGTTAACCTTGATCTGTGAGAAATGGGTGTTAGTCTTCTTCCTTCTCTTCCTTCTCTTCCTCCTCTTCATTGTGCCGGTCGAGGAACCGGACACCGTAGCATACGAGTCCGATCTTGGAGTGGGAGCCTCCTTCGGAATCCTGCCACCGGTCCTGCTTGAGTCTCCCGTTAAGCAGTACCCGCCTCCCTTTTTTGAGGTACTCGCTGCAGTGCTGGGCGAGTTTTGACCATACGGTTACGTCGATAAAGCACACCTCCTCCTGCAGCTCGTCTCCTTTGTAGTAGGAGTTGTTGTTTGCTATCGAAAAGCTACAGAGTGCGGTTCCGTTCTGTGTGTAGCGGATTTCAGGGTCGCCCACCAGCCTGCCCTCCATCACGACGAGATTGAAGTTTCTCATTCTGTCCCCCTTTTTGTTGAACGATTTCTATTACATTGAACAGGGAATATCGGATTTTTATTGCATTAGCGCGGTTTTCTCATAGATTGATATGCAATCAGATTCCATATCAATGGAGCTTAGTGATGATATGATAGTAGTTTATATTTTTATATAAAAAATAGAGTTTACAGTGAGAAAAGCGCCAAAATACCCATTCCTTCGTAAAGGAATGGGTATTGACCTTCATATTACGATTGCACATAAGGAATGGGGATTAAACCCCCTATGTTCAAATATTGACAGAATTTTGTGAGAAATGGGGGTTAGTACCTTAATACTGATTTTCTTGCCTTTTTGGCAAGAAAATATTTTAATCAAGAATGTGGCTTGTCCACATTAGGGGACTTTAAAATCGGATTTAATGCCAACGGACTTCAGTCCGAGGATCCTATGCCTATTCGCGGAGCCACTCGCTGTAAGCCTTGGAGTCCTTTGTTGTTCTGTACTTTATGAACTCGTTGAGACAGACCATGGCCCGTTCTGCCGTGAGAAAGGTGGGAACCCTCCCCATATCGAGCACCTGTCCGAGCTTGTTATACACCGCATCAGAACCGGAGACGACGTTGATCGATACTACCGTGGGTTTCTTGTAGCGGTGGACGATCTCGACGATTGTCGCAGCGATATTGAGCTTGTACCCATCGATCTCCCTGTCTGTTGTGTGTATCACCTGCGCCTGAGGTACGATGGATATAAAGAGTGCATCCGTTGTCTTCGATCTGAGAAGGATCTCGATACATCGCTCGAACAGTTCGTCGGAAGCCATCGCCGTGAGATCGAGGAGGGTGTCCGCCTTCACGAACCCGGGGAGCACCTTCACGAGTGCGCTCTTTGTCTCATCGTCCAGGACGGAGAGGGTGAGTCCTCCTATGTTGTCCGCTGCGTAGGTCTTCTCGTAACCGGCATTGGTGACGATAGCCACGCGGTTGCCGGTAACCTCGAAGTCGTGAAGCAGTGCAAAGGTCTTGATGAAGTCGCCGTGATCCAGCATCGTGTCCGCGACCACAAGCCCGGCCTGTTTCATCGCCGCCTTGCAGACCGCGTATTCTCCGGAGATGCTCGCGGTATGGGACTGCGCCGCGAGTTTGCCCGCCTCGGTCCTCCCGGCTTTGTACACGATGATCGGTTTCTTGCTGCGCCTCGTGGTATTGAAAAACTTTCTCCCGGCACCCCGCCTGAACCCCTCTATGTAGAAACCGATCACATCGACCACCGGGTTATTTTCGAAGTAGTTTGCGAGGTCGCTCGCGTCGATGTCAATCTGGTTTCCGTAGCTCACAATTACCTTCGGGGCGATCGCGTTTCGCATGTTGTAGATTTCTGTTATCCCGAGAGCCCCGCTCTGGCTCAGGATGGCGACGTTTCTGTCTTTTCTCTCGAGATCGATGCTGAACTTTTCTTCAGGAATGAAGAATGTGTTCATTCCGTCACCCTCTCCGTCGCCGGCGTATACGATTCCGAGGCAGTTCGGTCCCATTACCCTGATCCTGTTCTCCCGGCAAATATCCAGTATCCGCTTCTCCACGTCGATGTTCTTGCTTATCTCACTGAATCCTCCAGGGATGAGAATGATCGCACGCACATTCATCCTGGCACAATCCTCGACAATTGGGATGGTAGCCTCCGCGGGAACCGAGATGATGGCGAGATCGATTGGGCCCTCGATCTCCCCTATTGAGCGGTGGAGAGGGAGTACTCGCCCGGCTATTTTTATCTCGCCTCCTTTCGGGTTGACGCAATAGATGTTCTTACGGTTCAGGCTGATGAGGTTTTTTACAATGATGTTTCCGGACTTCGAGTTATCTGTTGCCGAGATGCCGACCACGGCGATGTTCTTTGGCTCGAAGAACGGTTTCAGGGTCTGCTTCGGGGGTACGGTGAGATCAACCTGTTCCTGAGCCCTTCGCTCGAACCTCGCAAAACAGTCGATGGCTATGAAGTTCCCCTCGAAGTCGAAAATGAAGGGGTTCACCTCGAACTCCTTCAGTACGAACCGGGTGTCGGAAGTAAGAAAGTTCGAGAATGTCGTGGCAAGGTTGCTGAACTTTACTCCAGCATCGACTATCCTGTTAACGTAGTCAGTGTGGCCCTCAGTCATGTACTTCTTCTGGATTCGAGTCGATTCGAGCAGGGCCTGTGTCACTCCCTGTGCCACTTCCTGTCTATGGGGGCAAGGATGAGGTTCGGCGGGGAGAAGTTGCCTGCAAAGTGCTCGGCGTCGGTTCCGCCTTTGCTGAAGGAGATGAGAGGGCCGAACGCTTCGCTCTCGCGTATACCGAGAAGGATCTCGTTTCCCAGGTCCTTTGAATATTCGATGTGTTCGCAGAGGAGTATGCCCTCGATGTCGTCATACTGCCGACCGACCTCCTCTTTCATCCTGCTGAACGTGTACTTCACGAAATCGAGGTCCTTATAGACGGACTTTACACCTCCGGCTTTCTGCTTGTGGGGAATCCCGACTGACTGGACCTTCAGTACTATCTTTTCGCTTGAAAAGAGAGAGTGTGTTGGATGTGATCTCATTCACATCACGGATGAAGATGTGCACCGGAGTTCTGATCCCCATCCCCTTGAGTATTCCGTACACCTCGTGTTCGAAGAGTGTACTCCTCTTCTCTTTATGAGCCTTCCGCAGAATCTTCTCTGTCGTCTCGATATTTTCTTTCATAGCCTGCTCCTTTTCACGGCGAGGTCTGCTGCAAACGCCGGATACAGAATTGTAACGACAGGGTATGTGGCTCCGATCTCGCCGTTTCAATCCCTCTTCCTGTACCGTTGGGGGCCGGTCGGGCACGACCTCTCCTCTCTTGTCTAAAGAGAAATAGGATCCACCGTTTCGGTGGAATAGTATCCCCGGGCACTCTATGGCGATTGTCTCACTCTGCTTACAGAGCAGATCGAGGGTGGTCTTCTCAGCGTGTCATCCGCGACCGAGAGAGAAAAGATGATGTTGCCGGCGGCTTTAGAAGTATCGCTGTTTCAATAGCGCCAGAAGCATCATCTGCCGGCCCTTACACCTATCGGAAGAGACGTCGGTTTCTCCGGTTATCGTTGTCATCTGCAACGTATCGTACGATACGACGTTTCGTACGATACGAAGGATTTCCACTCATACGTCTTACTGACGATGAAGAGGGTACACGATGGTCAATTATTGAGATAAATAAACGGATGCAGAAAGTCACCTCTGTCAAACCAGAAGGAGAAGGGGCGCTTCAGTCCAATCTTTCAACAGACGGTGATTCCTTACAGACAGGTGGGGCCGCCCTATGTTCCTACACGATAGCGGGAAGCGTTACTCTATGCCGAGATTCTCAAAGACTTCCTTGTAGAGGTCGAAGTACGATGAGTTCGAAAACTCCTTGATCTTGTCTTCCGGAAGGTCTCCGAGGAGTGTGTCCATATATCTGAGTATGTTAGTGATATCGTTGTAGAGCGCTGAATCGATCGAGGTCTTATCTCCCTGCTCTCCCTCTTTTTCGAGCTTGCTGAGCTCTTCACCCGTAACCGTCACGACCTCCTCTTCCTCTGCTTCCAGATCGAGGTCCTCGGTCAGTATCTCCTCTTCCTCTTCGGAGAGAACCACCGTTTCTTCCTCGATCGGTTCGACCGACGGCTCGGCCGCAGCAAGCGGTTCCGCGGGGATTTCGAATTCTTCCTCTTCCATGCCGGGCAGCCCGGTTTCATCAAGCTCTGCTTCCTCAGGTACCCCCGGCAGTCCAAGATCGCCCAGCTCTTCCTCTATGCCTTCGATGCCTGCCTCGCGGAACGCCTCCTGGTCCTCAAGATCAAAACCTTCCAGTTTTTCATCGATTTCACCGAGGACAGGAGCCTCTTCGAGCCCCGCTTCGCCGGATTCCTCCTCTATGCCGAGATCAAAAGGTTCCCCCTCAGCTTCCAAAGATTCGAGGTCGATCATTTCTTCGGGAAGTTCCTCTATCTCTGAATCGAGGGCTTCCAGTTCCTCCGCGATTCCCGAGGTATCGGTTTCATCCTGTTCCAGGGAGATGTCGCCTTCCTGCTCGAACTCTTTCTCGAGGTCCTGTACGAAGGTGTCGACATCACCTACTTCGAGCTCGATATCCTCCAGGTCTTTGGGTGAGAGCTCGTCTATCTCTCCTGATATGTCAAACTCGTCGGCGTGTGACAGATCTTCGTCGATATCTTCTGATGGTAACTCCAAAGAGATAACTCCTTCCTCGATCTCTTCGTCTTCGGGGAGGCTGATATCCTCACCAAAATCTTCGCCGATATCATCGCCGAGATCTATCTCGCCGAGGTCTATCTCACCGAGGTCTATCTCACCGAGCTCCTCGCTGAGGTCTGGTTCACCGAGATCGATCGCATCGAGCTCCGGCTCGCCGGGCCCCGTCTCCTCGCCGCCCTCCGGTCCTCCCTCTTTGGGCTCGTTCTCAGCCTTATCCCGTTGTTTCTGTTGGGCTTCCTTTACTATCTCAGCCTCGGATAAAATACCGTCGAGCTCGTCCATGGACAGGGCAATGGTTTCATCTTCGCTTTCGCTATCGAAAGGAGACTTTGTTTTTTCTTCTATGTCGCCCATCTCCGCCCCCTTTATATTCACTACTTTTAATATAGTATAAAGCTTTGTTTGAGAAAATCATATTATACATACAGAAAGAAGCTACTCTATCGTAACATACTTCCTGATCTTTTCAAGCTTTTTTGGGCCTATGCCGTAGACATTGATAAGCTCTTCGATACTCCCGTACCGCCCTTTTTCGGCCCTGTATTCCACAATCCTGAGCGCAGTCTCCCTCCCTATTCCCGGGAGAGAGGTCAGCGTGCTCACATCTGCGATGTTTACATCTATCTTTTCTACTTTATCGGCCGAAGATGTGGTACCATTTAAGGTATCGGTCTGTATATTTTTGGCATTCTGCTGTACTTCTATGAAGGTCCTGTACCACCGGTATCTGCCGAACAGGTGCAGGAGAAGGCCTAGGCTAAGTGCAACAATGATGAACAGTACTGCATATTTTTGTGTTACTGTCATCAAAATAAATGGTAGCTTGGAAAACTGCCTTTGTCAAAAGATTTTTTTCTTGATTTTTGCCGCGTAAAGCTTATTATTTGTATAGGGCATGATACTAAACGTAAACGGCAGCATTCCCGCTCTCGTGATAGGGTTGAATACCGACAGGAGAGCGGCTGAAAGGGATGAGGCCTCCCTCGCGGAGCTCCACCTTCTCGCAGAAACAGCTGGATTCGATCCAAAGGCAAGGAAACTCTACAGAAAAGAGCATATAGATCCTGCAAACTACCTCGGAATTGGAAAGGCGCATGATATCAGGCGGATAACCCGTGAGAACGATCTCGGGACCGTGATCTTCGATTTCGAGCTGTCACCCGTACAGATAAGGAACCTGAAGGAGATTATCAGGCAAAGGGTCGTATCGCGTACGGAGCTTATACTGGATATTTTTGCCAAACGAGCACGTACAAAAGAGGCGAAGCTGCAGGTCGAACTGGCAACACTGATCTACGCGCTTCCCAGGCTCAGGCACATGTGGCCCCATCTCGGGAGGATCGCCGGCGGTATCGGTACGAAAGGTCCCGGTGAGAAACAGATAGAGATGGATAAGAGGAGGATACGCAAGAGAATTGCCAAGATCAAGCATGAGCTCGTATCGGTTAAAAATCACCGAATGACCATTCGAAAGAACCGAAAATCAAAATTCAAGGCAGCGCTTGTCGGATATACCAATGCGGGCAAATCCTCCCTGCTCAACACCCTTTCTCACTCCTCCCTCTTCACGGAAAACCGACTCTTCGCCACACTCGATCCTGCGACGAGGGAAGTGTGGCTCGGCGATGGAGTTACCATGCTTATCACCGACACCGTCGGCTTCATCAAACGGCTGCCTCCGACCCTCATCGCTTCGTTCATGTCCACCCTCGAAGAGGTGAAAGAGGCTGACCTGCTTCTCCATGTGGTTGATATAGACAACTCCGATGCACTCGAGCGCATAGATGCGGTCAATACTGTGCTGAAAGAGATAGGCGCCGACGATCTTCCAGTGCTCTATGTGTACAACAAGGTAGATCTCCTGGAGCGCAGGGATACGAAGGCTCTGCTCCTGAACAGGCACAAGAACTGTGTCGTCGTATCTGCAAAGACGAAAGAGGGAATCGATGTACTGAAAAGGGAGCTTTTTACGTACTATGGGGAAACGAGGTCACAGTTTGAAGAGAGCGGATCGAGTCCCGAATCCGTGGTTCTCCACCCTACTAAGATGTCGCCTGTCTAAGACTGTTTGAGAGCGGTCAACCGAGGGATAGTTTGAGAAAGGCCTCAGGGATAACATTTCCCGAAACGGCTGCGCTTATCCTCCCCGCCGCGACAGCGATTTCAATTTACTCCCATGGTGAGTTCTCCTCCCGAGTGAGTCTGTTTTCTGCCGCAGCGCTTTTTGTGGTGCTTGCGATATCCTGCGCATACATACTTAAAAGAAGGCGAGGGGTCCACACCTTCGTTCTTGTTGCTCTCGTTTTTATTCTCTCCCTTCTATACGCCGAATCGAGAACTAGGGCCCTCCCAATTCCGTTTGGGAGGCGCGTTACGGTGGGGCTGAGGCTGCTTTCAGATCCCCGTGTGAGGGGAAAAACCCTGCAGTGTAATGCGAGGCTGCTGCAGGCGGGATCTGTTCGCTATCCGAGAGCCGTAAGAGTGCTGTTCAACGTGGGGGTACCCAAAGTGCACCTCGAAAGAGGAGCGGTTGTCAGGGCTGAGGGGATCTTTACCGAGCTTCCATACCATCGGTGGGAGGGGTATGCGCACTACCTGAAGAGCAGAGGGATTACGGCTGTTCTGGAAAGTTATGCCGGAGGGCTTGTTGTAGAGAAAAGACCGAAGCCGTACTCTCCTGTCGGAGTATCGAACAGGCTGAAGCGGTACATCAGGAGAGTAAACGAAGGGTTGCTGTTATTTCCTCACAGTGATTTTGCAACAGCGCTCCTCACCGGGAACAGGGAGACTATACCAAACTATGTGATGGAGAGCTTTAAGAGAAGCGGTACCCTCCACATCCTCGCGGTATCCGGTCTCCATGTCGGTTTCATCAGCCTCTTCATCTTTCTCGTGATGCGCTCCTTCAGGGCCCCGCACCCTCTGATCTACATCGCAGTGGGATGCGTCACACTCTTCTATATGGTCTTTATCGGTGATTCCCCCTCAGTCCGGCGGGCATCGCTGATGGTGCTCTGCGGGACCTTTGTGTTTCTCTTCGACCGAGACCGTGATTACATAAATCTCCTGGCGATTGTGTTCATTATCCTCTGGGCCGTGAACCCTCTCGTGCTGCTGAGCCCGGGGTTTTTGCTCTCGTTTGCAGCGACCTTCGGGATTCTCTTTCTTGTTCCCTTTCTTGGCCGGCTGATGAAGAGGGCTCTCCCGCCCTTTTTTGCATCGTCTTTAGCAGCCTCTGTCGGGGTCCAGGTTTATATCTTTCCTGTCATGCTTTCCTTTTTCGGAAGCTTTCCGTACATAAATATCCTCGCCAACATTCCCATCGTTCCTCTCGCCGGATTGTCCCTTGCGCTCGAGATCTGCTACCTGCTGCTCTATCCAGTGCTCCTGCCTGTTGCCGTGATCCTCTCCGAGACCAACCTCGTCGTCATAACGATGATCCTGAGAATCGCTTCTATGTGCGCCAGGGTCCCCCCTCTTACGGTGGAAAGGTTTCCTCCTGTGCTGATTCCGATCTACCTTGTGGCTGTTACCATATTATTTCTCGTGCTTTTCGGGCGCATCGGAGAGAGAAGGCAGGACGCTGAAGGTTAAATCCTTTTACGCAGGGACTAGTGTGGTTTTCTCAAAGATTGCTATGCAATCAGATTGCATAGCATGGGGTTTAAATGATTACCTGGCAGCTGTAAATAATAAAGTTTACGGTGAAAAAAGCGCCAAAACCCTCGTTACTTACAATTTGCTGTTGGTCATGAGAAACGGGGATGAGTGCGGTTTTCTCGTAGTTGATTAACGGCTTTGCAGTATTTTAGATAAGTGTATGGAGAGAAAAGCGCCAAAAGCCCCGTTCCTTACAGTTTGCTGTTGGTCATGAGAAACGGGGATTGAACCCCTCATTCCTTATAAGAGGTTTGGGGCAAACTCCGCGCCTTTGGCTTTTTTACTTCACTGCTCATACATATTATATAATGATTACAGACGTTAAAAACTCGCTTTCACATGTTATGGTTAATTATTCCTGCCCGCCGAAATGCGAGCTTTTGCAATTGCCGGCCGGTAATCTCCGATAAACGGATACTGCAGGAACCGTACAAGGAAGCGCAAAAAGGTATTTAGGGCCAAAAACGGCGATGAGCCGGGTATTATGACGATGTGCGACCGCCGGATTCACATTCCGCACGGCTTTGTGAGACAAGGGCCGCTGTGGGACCGCTTAAACCCCTGTTTGCGGGTCAGGAGTAGTGCTTTGCAACGACCCTGCTGCAGCGCCCGCACAGGTCGGGATGCAGGGGGTCTTTCCCCACACTCTCCTCGTATTTCCAGCAGCGGTTGCACTTGTTTTCTTTTGATTTTTCGACGGTGACGTCGACAGTCTCGCCGCGGAAGCACTCGCCCGGAGCCCCGTCCTTTTTATGTAGTCTGACCCCGGATACAACGAAGAGGGGAGCGAGCTCGTCGATGTTTTTCTCCAGGATGTCGTAGACATCGGCTTCGGCGTATATGGAAACCACTGACTCGAGGGAGTGCCCTATGATCTTCTTCTCCCTGAGATTCTCTATCGGTTTGAGGACATCGCGTCTCACAAGGATAAGAGTCTCCCAAAGCGATGAGAGATCGGGGTCGAGCCGGGATTCATCGGGCTTGGGAAAGTCTTCGAGGTGGATGCTGGGTTCAGCCGCGACATCGTGGGGGAGGTAGATTTCCTCCTTCAGCACGGTGTGCGCCTCCTCTGTGGTGAATGTGAGGATCGGGGCCAAGACCCTCAGAAGAGTGACGAGGACTTCGTGTATCGCGGACTGTGCAGATCTTCTCTTTTTCGTGGGACCTGAACAGTAGAGACGGTCTTTCACGATGTCGAGATAGAAGGAGGAAAGGTCGATGTTGCAGAAGTTTAAAATTTCCTGCACGATTGTATGAAACTGCCAGGAATCGTACGATTTTTTTGTCCTCTGCGTGACCTCTTGGAGGCGATGTATCAGCCACCGGTCTATTGGCTCCATCTCTTCTTTGTCTACAATGTCCTTCCCCGGATTGAAGCCTGCGAGGTTTCCGAGCATGAACCGTATGGTGTTCCTTATCTTCCTGTACGCATCGACGAGCTGGTCGAGGATCTCCTGCGAGACCCTGACGTCGACAGCGTAGTCGGAGGAGACGACCCAAAGCCTCAGGATGTCGGCACCGTATTTCTGTATTACCTCTTCAGGGTCCACAGTGTTGCCGAGAGATTTGCTCATCTTCTTTCCTTCGCCGTCCACGGTGAACCCGTGGGTGAGCACGGTTCGATAGGGCGCCCTCCCGCGCGCCGCAACCGCGGTAAGAAGTGAGGACTGGAACCACCCTCTGTGCTGGTCGGAGCCCTCGAGGTAGAGGTCTGCCGGCCAGTGGAGCTCGTCCCTCGTCTCGAGTACCGCCGCGTGCGAGGTGCCCGAATCGAACCACACGTCCATAATGTCCTTCTCTTTTACAAACCTGTCCCCCTCTTTACAATGAGGACAGCGAAAGCCGTCCGGAAGGATATCCTCAGCGCTCTTCTCCCACCAGCTGTCTGAGCCTTCTTTGGCGAAGAGGTCGATAACCGCTTTCAGCGTGGATTCGGTGATGACTTCGCGTCCGCACCCTTCGCAGTAGAAGATGGGAAGCGGGACCCCCCAGGTGCGCTGGCGTGAGATACACCAGTCGGAGCGGTTTTCCACCATGGACTTTATCCGGTTGATGCTCGAGCCGGGGTACCAGGTAACTTCGTCGATGGCGCCGAGCGCTTCTTTCCTGAAACCTTCGATCGAAGTGAACCACTGCTCAGTCGCCCTGAAGATGACGGGGTTCTTGCACCTCCAGCAGTGCGGGTAGCTGTGGGAGAGGTCTCCGCCGCCGAGCAGCGCGCCTATTTCATCCAGGTAGCTGATGATTGCCCGGTTCGCGTCGTAGCAGAACATGCCCTCGAACTTCGGGACCTCGGACGTGAACCTGCCGAGGTCGTCAAGCGGGGAGACGACGTCGAGATTGTACTTCTGTCCTGTTTCATAGTCTTCGAGCCCATGGCCCGGGGCGGTATGGACGATTCCCGTACCTGTTTCAAGGGTGACATAATCGGCAAACACGATGGGAGAGTCGCGGTCGATCCACGGGTGGACCAGTACCACGCCCTCGAGATCCGTTCCCCTGTATGTTTTTATCCTTCGCCCAACCTTGATCCCTGTATTCGCTTGAAAATTATCGAGGAGTTCTGTGGCAACGAGATATCGCTCCCCGCCGCTCTCGAACAGCGTGTACTCGAAATCCGGGTGGAGCGCGCAGGCCGTATTACCCGGGATAGTCCAGGGAGTGGTCGTCCAGATGACGAATTTCGCCTCCCTGAGCTCCTCGAACTTGTGCCTTTCCTCCTTCACGGCGAAGCTTACGTAGATCGAGGGGGAGGTGTGATCGTGGTACTCGACCTCCGCGTCGGCGAGTGCAGTGACGCAGGTCGTACACCAGTACACCGGCTTCAGGCCCTTGTAGATGTACTGCTTCTTTGCCATCTCACCGAATACCTCGATCTGTTTCGCCTCGTATCCGGGATGGAAAGTGATATAGGGATCGGACCACTCTCCCCATACGCCGAGCCTCTTGAACTGCTCGGTCATTGTCCCTATGTACCTCGTGGTAAACTCCTTGCACCTCTTCCTGAATTCGATCGAAGAGAGCTGCTCACGTTTCAGCTTGTATGCCTTGATCACCTCGGTCTCGATCGGAAGGCCGTGCGTGTCCCATCCCGGGATGTAGGGCGAGTAGTACCCCGACATCGATTTGTACTTGACGATGAAGTCCTTCAGAATCTTGTTGTATGCTGTCCCGATATGGATCTTTCCGTTTGCGTACGGAGGCCCGTCGTGCAGTATGAAGGTCTCGCCTCCCTTTCTTTTCTCAAGCACCTTTTCGTATATTTTCTCCTTCTCCCACCGTTTCAGGGTTTCGGGCTCCCTCTTCGTGAGGCCCGCTCTCATGGGAAACCCTGTTTTGGGGAGAAACAGGGTATCGTCGTACGACATAGATTATCCTCTGCGCTCGATTTAGGTTTAGCGAATAATAATTCAACGGTTTTACACAGTCAATGACTATTTTAGATGTTCCCGGTCAGTGCTGGTTATAATATTAACATAAAATAATCAGCGTTTTGAGTTGAAATATTCCCAAGGCGTGATATTATTTTTTAATATATACAGATAAGTTACTACCTTGCCATAACTGTATCTCATATATAGAAGGAGCGGAATAATGCGCAAGAAAGTATTTATATCGGTCATATCTCTCATATTTTTTATAAGCATAGGACTATTTTTCATTTCCTGCAACCTCAGCGATATCCTATCGGATATCGACATCGGGAGCATATGGGAGGTCTTCGGGTACAATAAGCCTGCGAACCTTCAGGCCATGGCTGTGTCCGACTCTCAAATTTATCTGTCCTGGGAGGACAAGGTAACAGGAGAGGACGGCTTCAAGATAGAGGTCACCGATGAGGATCTCAACGCGACAGTTATTTCAGTCGAAAAGAACACGACGGAATACTATCATAAGCCTTTGAACTCAGACATGCTGTATATCTACAAGATGCATGCATATGACGGTACAGGGAACTCCGAATACTCCAATATTGCATTTGCAAAGACCGATGTTGCAGCGTCTGTGGCTCCCGAGGCGCCGACGAACCTCCAGGCTCAGGCGATATCGGACACTCGCATAGAGCTCTCCTGGGATGACAACTCCTCGGACGAGGACGGGTTCAGGGTCTATCGAAGCACGGACGATAGCACCTACGATCTCATAGACACCACGAACCCGAACATCACCGAATATACGGATACCGGGCTGACCATGAGCACGCTCTATTACTACAAGGTCTCGGCCACGAACTCTGTCGGAGAGACCAACATAGACTTGATGGACCCTGCGAGCGCGACGACTGAGGCCGCACCGGGCTCCGTTCCGGAAGATCCCACGAACCTCCAGGCCGCAGCCATCTCGAACATGAGGATAGACCTCTCCTGGGCGGACAACTCGGATAACGAGGAATCGTTCGTCGTACAGATAAGCTCCAACGGAACGACCTTTTCGACGATCGGAGAGGTGAAGCCCAACGTCACCACATTCCAGAGCACGAGCCTGAAACCTGAGACGAAATACTACTACAGGGTATATGCGACTAACTCGTACGATCCTTTCATGTCCGGGTATACGAACACTGCAAACGCCACAACGAAGCCGACACCGGGCACTGTGCCTGCGGCACCGACGAACCTTCAGGCAAAGGCCGTTTCAGACACGCAGATCAAGATAGGGTGGACTGACAACTCGACCGATGAGGACGGCTTCAACGTCTTCATCAGCAAGGACGGAGATGAGTTCTTCTGGATGGCCAAGGTGAAGCCGAATGAGACAGTCTATCTCGTGGGAGGACTTCCGGCGAATTATACGTTCTACTTCAAGGTGAGCGCGTTCAACTTCTTCGGAGAGTCAGCCCTTTCGAATGCAGCGAGCGCAACAACACTGCCTGCGGCGACAGATGTCCCTGCGGCGCCGACGAACCTCGTTGCGAAGACCGTCTCCGATACACAGATCGCGATCGGGTGGTACGACAACTCAAACAACGAGGACGGCTTCAATATCTATATCAGCAAGGACAACGGCGTGAATTACGTCTGGCTTACAAAGGTCAGACCCGATACCAAGGAATACGTTGTCGGCGGGCTTCAGCCGAAATATACGTTCTACTTCAAGGTGAATGCGTACAACAGATACGGTACTTCGGCATTCTCTAATCCTGCCTACGCGACTACGGGCTCGGAACCCGGTTCTGCACCGGCGGCACCCTCGAACCTCGTTGCAAAGGCCGCGAGCGACACGGCAATCACCATGGCGTGGACTGACAACTCTGACAACGAGGACGGGTTCAACATAGAGGTAAGCGGGGACGGGTTGAGGTTTGAATTCCTCGATAAGGTCGGACCCAATGAGAACCGCTACTATCTCGGAGGGCTGAAGCCGAACCTCACCCTCTACTTCAGGGTGAATGCATTCAACAGAGAAGGAAAGTCGGATTATTCCAACATCGCCAAGGCGACGACCCTACCGGAGGCGAGCGGTGTTCCTGCGGATCCGACAAACCTTCTGACAAGGACCGTGAGCGACACGGTGATCGATATACAATGGTCCGACAACTCTGACAACGAGGATGCATTCAACATCGAAATGGCTGTCGGCCTCTCTCCTGCACCCGAGGACTACAGGTGGATCGAGAAGGTCAAGCCCAATACCACCTATTACAGTGTGGGCGGCCTCAGGCCCAGCATGCAGTATTGGTTCAGGGTCAATGCGGTCAACGCCGTGGGGTCATCAGAAAACTACGCGGGTCCTGAGACCGCCACGACGAATGCAGCGCCGGGAGATGGAGATGTGCCTGCAGACCCGACGAAACTCTTTGCTGCGGCGAAATCGGACTCTATGATCGCGATAGAGTGGTCGGACAACTCGGACAACGAGGACGGTTTCAACATAGAGATCAGCCTCGACGATTTGACCTACGAGCATTTCGATACTGTCGGTCCGAATGTGAAGGAGTACGCAGCCGAAGGACTGAAACCGGAGACAACCTACTACTTCAGGGTAAATGCATTCAACAGAGAAGGAAAGTCGGATTATTCCAACATCGCCAAGGCGACGACTCTTCCGACGTCTGAAACGGCTCCGAGCGCACCGGAAGGCCTCGAGGCGTTTGTCAGAAGCGACAGCGCCATCGCCCTCGCGTGGAGGGACATGTCCGACAATGAGGACGGGTTCAACATAGAGCTCAGCGAAAACGGCACGGACTACAAGTTCGTGGACACAGTCGCGCCGAACGTATCCGAGTACATTGTGGAAGGGCTGCCGGCGAACACGCAGTTCTGGTTCAGAGTCAATGCCTTCAACGCGGAGGGCAAATCCGACTACTGCGACCCGGTGAGCGCTACTACGCAGCCCGAGCCGGGGACCGTTCCCAACGCGCCGTCCAGTCTTACTGCAACGGCAAAGTCCGATTCGGTGATCGTGCTCGTGTGGTCCGACAACTCTGACAATGAGGAAGGGTTCGTCATAGAGTGGGGACCGGGCGACGATAGATGGTATACACTGGACAAGATAAAGGCCGACCAGGTTGAGTACGGCGTCGAAGGACTGAAGCCGCTGACCACATACTACTTCAGGGTCCTGGCGTATAACGAGAAGGGAAATTCGACCTACTCGAACACAGCGAACGCCACAACGCTCGAGAGCCCGACGTTAGCACCTACAGCGCCTACAGGTCTTACCGCTACCGCGATCGGAGATCTCGTTATTCGTCTTACATGGACCGACAACTCCACTGTTGAGGAGTCCTTCATCATTCAGAGGGGACCAGACGGTATTGAGTTTAAGGATATCGTCAAGGTAAAGGCGGTCGAAGGAACAGGAGAGGTCATATACGAGGACGGCGGTCTCACGGAAGGCAGAACGTACCACTATAGGGTCTATGCGACAAACAGTGCCGGCGCTTCGGATCCGTGCGATCCGGCGAGCGCGACTGCGGTAAAGGAGCTAAAGTAGTTTTACAGGATGAATACTCAATAGGGGGAGGGGAACCTCCCCCTCTCTTTTTGTGCTGCCTGTTTATCACCCGTACACAATATTCTTGACATAATTCTTCCGAGAGTTAACGTAATAGTATACTAGATGTTATAAAATGGGCCGTACGTACCCAACCAGAAGCGGCCGTATATGACGTCGGCTTCTCTCGCCGGAAAACCGGAAAACCAAAGGGGGTTTGATATGGAAAAACGGGAAATTCTAGGGGCCATAGAGCGGATAATAGAGGAGGCGAAGACAGCGGTATTCGCAACGGTCGACGCCGAGCAGCGCCCGCACACGAGGTGGATGACCCCCGCCCTTTTGCGCGGACGCGAGGGTGCGGTCTTCGCAGTCGCGTACAGGACATCCCAGAAGGTGACGCAGGTCAGGTCGAACCCGAGGGTGCAGTGGATATTCCAGTCGCCTGCGCTCGACAGGATAACCGTTGTCGAGGGCAGGGTAAACATCGTGGACAATCCGTCGATACGGTCCGAAGTGCTCGAGGTGGTGGGTCCCAGGCTCCGCGCCTTCTGGAAGATGTACGGGGATGAGCGCGATCTTCTTGTCCTCGAAACAGTGATTGAGCGGGCCCAGTACTATCTCCCCATGAAGGGGATCAAGGAGACGGTGAGCTTCGCATAGGAGGAGACGATGGAAAAAAAGACCATCGATATGAAAAAGCTGCTGCGGGATATGCTTTTGATCCGGCGTTTCGAGGAGAAGGCGGCGCAGATGTACGGGCTCAGGAAGATCGGCGGCTTCTGCCACCTCTACATAGGGCAGGAGGCTGTCGCTGTCGGAGCAATATCAGCCCTCGATCTTTCGAGAGACTACGTGGTTACCGCGTACCGCGACCACGGGCACGCCCTTACATGCGGTATCGACCCGAAGACGGTGATGGCCGAGCTCTTTGGAAAAAAAACGGGCTGCGCAAAGGGGAAGGGGGGGTCGATGCACCTCTTCGACGCCGGACGCCATATGCTCGGGGGAAACGGGATCGTCGGGGCGCATATACCTGTTGCGACAGGAGTGGGGCTCAAGCTCCGCTATAAAAAGGAGAATGGCGTTGTGCTCTGCTTCTTCGGTGACGGCGCGATCCACCAGGGGTCTTTTCACGAGAGCCTCAACATGGCGAAGATATGGGAGCTTCCCGTAATCTATATATGTGAAAACAACCAGTACGGGATGGGTACGGATTTCAAGCGGGTTTCCTCCATCACGGATTTTTCGGTGATGGGTGCGTCCTACGGCATCGAAGGGAAGAGACTCAACGGAATGGACGTGCTCGAGGTATACGAAGGTATTTCAAAGGCGGTGCAGGAGGTAAGGAAAAAGAGCGTACCGCTTTTTTTCGAGATAAGGACCTACAGATACAAGGGACACTCCATGAGCGATCCTGCGAAGTACCGGTCCAAGGAGGAGCTCGAAGAGTACAAGAAGCAGGACCCTGTCCTGATCCTGAAGGATAGGCTTATAAGCGAGAAGAAGATCACGGAGCAGGATTACAAGAAGCTCGACGACGAATGCAGGGCATTATGCGGTGAAGCGGTGGAGTTCGCGGAACAGAGCGAGGAGCCTGCACTCGAAGAGCTCTATACGGACGTGTACGCGTGAGTGTGTATTGGTGGAGGAGGTAATGGATGCCTGTCATAACGGTTCGTGAAGCGCTGCGGGCGGCAATGGACGAGGAGATGGCGCATGACGAAAACGTGATCCTCATGGGAGAGGAGGTCGCTCAGTACAACGGCGCCTATAAGGTGAGCCAGGGACTCCTGGAAAAGTACGGACCCGAGAGGGTGATCGATACACCGATCTCTGAGGAGGGTTTTACAGGCATAGGAATAGGAGCGGCTCTTGTCGGACTGAAGCCTATTGTCGAGTGGATGACATTCAACTTCTCGATCCAGGCGATGGACCAGGTTATCAACAACGCAGCGAAGATGAGATATATGTCAGGCGGGCAGCTCACTGTGCCGGTTGTCTTTCGGGGGCCGAACGGGCCTGCTGAGTACCTCGCATCGCAGCACTCCCAGTCGCTTCAGGCGATATACACCCACATTCCGGGGCTGAAGGTAGCCGCGCCCTCGACCTCGTACGATTCCAAGGGGCTTCTGAAGAGCGCGATCCGGGACCCGAACCCTGTGATCTTCCTCGAGTCGGAGCTGATGTACGCATGGAAGGGAGAGGTCCCGGAAGAAGAGTACCTCATACCCTTCGGGCAGGCTTCTCTCAGGCGCGAGGGAAAGGATGTCACCCTCCTGGGATTTTCAAAAGTAATGAGGACCGTTTCGGAGGCGGCGGACCTCTTGGCGAAAGAGGGGATTGAAGCGGATGTGATAGACCTCCGCACTCTCCGCCCGTTCGACGAGGAGGCGGTGTACAGGTCGGTGCGGAAGACGAACCGTCTTGTGATAGTCGACGAGTCATGGCCTTTTGCCAGTGTGGGGTCCTGGATAGGGTGGATCGTTTCGAAAAACTGCTTCGACTGGCTCGATGCCCCCCCGGAGGTCGTCACGATGGAGGACGTGCCGATGCCGTACAACCACACACTCGAGCTCGCGGCACAGCCCTCCGCACTGAAGGTGCAGGAGGCGGTGAAGAGGGTGGTTTATAAATAATAAGAGAGGAGTCCGAAAATGGCCGAAGAGATACTGATGCTCGCGCTCTCGCCGACAATGGAGACGGGGACCATCGTGAAGTGGCACAAGAAGGAGGGCGAGGCCATTAGGAACGGGGAGGTCCTCTGTGAGGTGGAGACCGATAAGGCCACGATGGAGTACGAGTCCCAGAGCGACGGTACTCTCCTCAAGATCATTATAGGAGAGGGAGGGGAAGCGGCAGTGGGCCAGCCGATCGCCGTTGCCGGAGAAAAAGATGAGGACATCTCGTCCCTGCTTCAGAAAAAGCCGGAAGAGCAGAGGCTGAAAGAGCCCCCGGTTGAGCCTCCTGCACAACCGGCCGGGGAAGCTGTGAAGGAAACGGTCTCTGCTGTGGAAAAGAAGAAAGAGGAGGCGAAGGTCTCGGGAGAGCCTGAAGAGAGGCTCCCTGAGGGGGTGAAAGCGTCTCCTCTTGTGAGAAAGCTTGCGCAGCAGCAGGGGGTCGAGCTGAAGGGAGTTTCTGGCAGCGGACCGGGAGGCCGAATCGTCAAGAGAGATCTGGGAAAGCTGTCAAAGCCGTCTGCCTTTGAAGCGGCAGCTCAACTCCCGCTCGGAGTGACGAGAGAGATCCCTGTATCGGCGAAACGCAGGGTAATAGCAAAGAGGCTTTCGGAATCGATGTACTCCGCTCCTCACTACTACCTCACGGCCGTTGCTGAGGTCGACGGGCTCGTCCGTTCGAGAAAAATGCTCAACGAACGTATGGATCGAAAAGTCTCTTTCAACGCTTTTCTGATCCGTTTTGCTGCAGAGGCGTTGAAGCGGCATCCCATGGTGAATGCGAGCTTCAAAGAGGAGACCATACTTCAGTTCGGGAGTGCGGACATCGGCCTTGCAGTGGCACAGCCGGATGGCCTCATAGCCCCTGTGGTCCGTGACTGCTGGAACAAGGGAATTATACGGATCGACAAAGAGCTCAAAGAGCTTGTGGAAAAAGCGCTGAAAGGCGGGCTGAAACCTGAGGAGTTCTCTGGCGCGACATTTACGATCTCCAATCTCGGCTCCTTCGGGATACGTGATTTTACCGCGATAATAAACCCCCCCGGATCTGCTATATTGGCGATCGGGGAGATACGAAAAGAGGCTTTCGAGACCGATGCAGGAGGAATCTCATTCAGGTCGGTCATGAACCTCACACTCTCCTGCGACCATCGTGTCATCGACGGCGCGATCGGGGCTGAGTTTCTCGCAGACCTAAAGAGTATGATCAAGAACCCGATTGCCGCTCTCTATTAGATCACGGCGAATCCTGCTGGTGATGTCTGGGCGAGGTGTCTCAACGGACCGAAAATCCGAAGTGCCATTCCGCCTTTAATGTAGACGACAAAAACCTGCAATAATAGTATTTGACGGAATGAAAGGATTTCACGGCACCTTTATCCTCGCCCTTTTTGGGGCCTGCATGTGAAGCAAGGGCTTCCTCCGGTTTTTCAAAAAGACCTGTCATAAGTACGGTTTTTAATTATATTAGATGAATTAATTACATGGGAGGAGCATTGAAATGGGTAGCTATGACTACGATCTGGTGATCATCGGTGCAGGGCCCGGTGGGTACGTCGCCGGGATACGTGCTTCCCAGCTCGGCATGTCCTGTGCCGTGATAGAAAAGGACAAGCCCGGCGGGGTCTGCCTCAACATCGGGTGTATTCCCTCTAAGGCGCTCATCCATCAGGCTGAGCTCTTCAGGTCGGTAGATGAGCTTGAGAAGCTCGGTGTCAAGACGGATGTTTCGGCATTCGAGTACAGAAAGGTGTTCGAGAAGTCGAGAAAAGCTTCGGAGATGCTCTCAAAGGGAGTACAGTTCCTCCTGAAGAAGAACGGGATAGATCTCATCAGTGCCGCGGCAGAGCTGAAGGGGCCGAATGAGGTTTCTTTGAGCGACGGACGGACCGTTACAGGGAAGAATGTCATCGTCGCTACGGGATCGAGGCCGAGAAGCATTCCGGGTTTCGAGTTCGATGAAAAACTCGTGCTCTCCTCAGACGGCGCGCTCATGCTGGAGGAGCTGCCCTCGAAGCTCGTTATTCTTGGCGGTGGGTTTATCGGGGTTGAGTTTGCCCACATCATGAGCTCATTCGGGGTCGAGGTCACGGTTGTCGAGCTTTTAGAGAAGCTTCTTCCTATAGAGGATGCAGAGATTACTGCCGTTCTTGAACGCGCATTCAAGAAGCGCGGAATCAAGGTCCACACCTCTACAAAGGCTCTCTCCGTGGAAAAAAAGAAGGACGGCGTTTCGGTCAGCTTGGAGGGAAGTGATGGAAATAAGTTCAGTGTCGAGGCAGATAAGCTTCTCGTCGTGGTAGGGAGGGCCCCCAACACGGAGGATATAGGCCTCGAAAACGTGGGTATTACCACGGAAAAAGGGTTCATACCTGTTAAAGACTACTACGTCACCTCCGTGCCTTCAATCTACGCGATAGGGGATGTCGTCAGCACGCCTCAGCTCGCCCATGTCGCATCTAAGGAGGGGGAGATAGCAGTGGAGCACATGGCCGGAAAGGACCCGGTTGCTAGGGTGGACCCGAACCTTATTCCGTCGGCGGTGTACTGCGAGCCCCAGGTCGCGAGCTTCGGTTACAAGGAGCGGCAGGCGCAGGAGGAGGGAATCCCCTTTGAAAAGGCAACATTTCCCTACAGAGGGGCTGGGAAGTCGGTGGCGATAGAGCGCTCTGAGGGAATGGTGAAGGTGCTGTACGATCCGCAGACCCATGAGATCCTCGGTGTACATATCGTCGGAGCCGATGCAACGGAACTCATTCACGAGCTTCTCCTCGCGAAGTCGGCGGAGCTTCTGCCGAAGGATGTCGCAGAGATGATCCATGCACATCCGACTCTCTCAGAGGCGGTGATGGAGGCGATGAGGGCGGTTGAAGGCTGGGCGATCCATGCCTGAACCGAAGGCCCGGACGGAAGATAAAAGGGCCATAATACGTGTAACTCGGCTAACCACAGAGTGAGTAGAAAAGACCGTTATTCTCGAGGAAACCCTCCTGGGTGAGCCGATCCAGAGCTTCTTTTATCCTGCCGGTGTCGATTCCGGTTATCGATGAAATCCTGTCTGGTGTGAGGCCAGGACTCGAAAGCAGCGTTTTCAGTATGATACCGCGAACCTGGCGCATCGATCCCTCGAAAGGGGCGGGCTGTCTGTACCCTGCGCTTTTTCTCACAAGGTTGCCGATACTCCTCTTCAGCATGGTCCCGTAGTCCATCAGCGCGTAGTACCACTCACGGGGGTTGTTACGGTCGAGTGTCTTTGCCACCAGCGGAAGCATCTCCGTATCGCTTACCCTCCCGGACTCCTGAAAGAAGAAATGGATAAAGACCTGGCGTATGTTCGTTTCGAGAAAAACTACAGGTCTGTTGAAACAGAATGCGAGGAGCGCCCTGCTCGTTGCCCTCCCCACGCCTGGAAGAGACAGAAGAAGCTTTTCCGATTCCGGGAGCTTTCCTGAAAACTCAGAACAGATCTTTCTCGCACCCTCACGCAGATGGATGCAGCGGCGGTTGTACCCGAGCCCCTGCCACTCCGAAAGGATTCTCTTCTGTGAGGCCCGGGCGAGCGCGCCGAAATCGGGGAACTCGGTAAGAAAACGAAGGTACTTGCCAAGCACCCTCTCTACCCCGGTCTGCTGCAGCATGATCTCCGACACGAAGATATGGTAGTGGTTATCCGTGTCCCTCCATGGGAGTGATCTTCCGTGATCTCTGTAAAAATTAAGGATCGTCTCTCTAAAGTCTTGCATTGTCTCTCGTGAAATTCTCTTTCAGCCGGCTTTTGTGGCCTCGACTGCCGGGTCCATACCAGACTGACGACAGGAAGTTATAAGGTAAAACAGTGGAGGCGAAGAGGCCACTGGAAAATGGCACGAAGGAGAGCTTGGTTTGAGGTCTTGGGGGGTTTTAGCGGCAGCTGTCACTGATAGATAAGTAGGATGCGATCCCGGGAAGGGAAGATCGACATCCGCACGGAGTTTATAGGGGTCTGCGGGTTCTTATACTCCGGTACAGGATGGGAAATATTGAAACAGGTTTGCGGTTGATTCTTTCTTTAACTCCTGAAGATAACCGGTGTAACGATTACTGATTTTCGGCCGGTAAGATGTCGAAACCGCTGCCGGTTGGTAATAACACAGACTATCTATAAAAAAGACCAGCAGACGAATCGATTAAATATCCGATAGTGTAAAGCAGCTGCAGGGCTTCGATCTCTGAAAGCCTGTTCGTTTAAAAACAGCCGTAACCTATTCGGAGAAGCATTATTCGACCTGTAAGATTTTTTCGGCCGGGCCGCTAGAAGAGGTATCCCCTCGGGAAGGGAACGAGAAGGAGTTTCGCGAAGAAGAAGTAGAAGACGCCGACCATAACGGTGATGATACCCACCTTTTTGAGAACGGGCAGAAAGCCCCTTTGTCTCTTGTCGAGCATAGTGTTGATTAAGGAGAAAAAGAGGATACTCGATACTACAAACCCGAAGATATTTATGAAGAATCCCCAGGCTGCGATGAGCAGCACGGATATTACGATTATGATGTGCTTCCTGCTAAGCTTCCCCAGTATCACATTTCGCTCGGTACGGGTGAAGCTCAGGATCAGGAGGAGCAGTGAGAGCAGCGCCAGAATGACGATGATGGTCTGCGGAAAAAGCTTCCCGAATTGTGTGAAGGTTCTTCCCTCGATGAAGAAGTATCCGCAGATGCCGAGCATGATGATGGAGGTGATTCTGTCAGCGTTTTTCATATCGCTTTGCACCACCTACAAGTTTTCTGATATAAGGCCAGGCAGCAGAGACAGCGGTGAGGAGGATGAGTACGATCGAGATCGGTCTCGAAAAGAACACCCCGAAGAGAGAGCCTGCCGCTCTGCCCATGAGTATGGACTGCACGAGTCCCTGTTCGCATATCTTCCCCAGTATTATACCGAGAACTATCGGCCCCGGATCAAACCCCGCCTTTCTTCCGACGTATCCTACCAGCCCGAAGAAAATCATCACGTACACGTCGAACATGTTGTTCTGAATAGAGTACGACCCGATCACCGAGAGGAAAACAACGAGCGGAGCGAGAAGGGAAATCGGGATATTGGTGATGAGCTTAGAGATGACCTTTCCCGAAAATATTCCCATGGGCAGAATGAGTATGTTGGCGAAGATAAGAGATATGATGAACGTATATGTAATCTCCCCGTGAAACGTGAACAGGTCGGCCCCTGGTCTCATGCCCTGGAGGAGAAGTGCCCGAGGAGTACCGCAGCAGGCGGCGTTCCCGGAATTCCCAGCGTGAGTAGGGGGATGAGCGAGCCGGAGACTTCTGCATTGTTGGCTGTTTCTGCCGCGGCAACGCCTTCGATGATTCCGCGGCCGAACTTTTCAGGATGCTTGCTCCCCCTCACAGCCTCATTGTAAGATACCATGCTGGCTATGTTGCCCCAGGCACCCGGTATTATACCAAACGATCGTCCCTATGACCGCAGAGTGGAGCAGGAGGAAAGGCCTCTTGAGGAGCTTGAGAGTCACGGTCAGCACCACCTTTTGCTGTTCGCGGTAGGGGATGATGCTGTACTGTTGGTCCCGTTTTTCGATCATGGCAAGCACTTCGGGAATACAGAAGAACCCTATGAGTGCAGGGATGAGGCCGATGCCGTCCTGGAGGCTCACTATCCTGAAGGTGAATCGCACGCTTCCCTCGATCGGTGCGATGCCGATCGAGCTGATGAGAAGCCCGAAGGCCCCTCCTATGAGTCCTTTCAGTATGGATTTCGAAGCGAGGGTGGCGATAATGGTCAGCCCTTTAAGGTCTCGACGATCTCTTTCTTTTTGTCTGCAATATAGTTCTTGTATTCCAGTGCTCCCATCTGCCGGACGAGGAATGCGAGCTCCTCCATCTTGTTCACGAATGTGGGACTCGTGCACATATGGCGAAATGCCTCCTCGGATGCTTCTATCACTTCCGGCGGTGTTCCACGCGGCACACAGACGCCCCTGTCGAAGCCTGCGGTCATGGGAATCCCCAGCTCCTTGAATGTGGGGACAGAGGGTATCGGGCCGAACCTGTCGTCGGTTCCGATTGCGAGTATCGTGGTCTTATCCAAGTGAGTGTAAAGATCGTTCGAGTTCGCGAACAGCGCCATCGTGTGTCCACCGAGGAAGTTCGCAACAGAAGGCGCCGCTTCTATGGAGGGGATATAGGTAAACTTCGAGCCTGTGAGCTTCTGCAGCTGGAGCAGTGCGAGGTGATGGCCGCTATGCGTGCCGGACCCGCCTATGGTGATCTCGCCGGGATGACTTTTAGCGTAATCGATAAACTGGTCGAGAGTCCTGAATTTGGAGTCCTTCAGTACCGCAAGGCCGATCGGGGTCGTCTGAAAGCAGTACACGGGCTCGAGCTGTTCCGTCTCGTATCCGGCATTGTCCCTCACGAGAGGCTGGATTATGATGTGGGGGACGTTGTTTCCAGAGATCGTGTAGCCGTCAGGTTTCGTCTTCACGAGTTTGGACCAGGCGACCGCACCTCCGGCACCGGGCATGTGCTTGACTATCAGGCTTTGCCCTAGGACCTTTCTCAAATCCTTCTTCTGATACTGGGCGGTAATGTCGGATTGCCCGCCAGGATTGAAAGGAATGATGTAGGTGCTTGTCTTTTTAGGGTATTTCCCCTTCTTTGCCTGTCCAAAGGCCGTTGAGAATGAAAACAGTAAGAGCGCTGAAAAAATGATGACTGGTAATAAAAGCTTTCGTTTCTTTCTGTGCCGTCTCCTGTAGGAATGAAAATCAATCAAATTTATTCTATTATACTCTGTCTGTAAATAAAGGCGGCGAACGAAGTGAATAAAATTACTTATACTACCATATTAACGACAAATATTTATTATTGATCAGACCAGTTCCTTCGCCCTGAGCCTCTCGAGCGCCCAGTGTGTGTACTTCCTGATCTTCCCGTCCGGGTCCTCCTCCAGGGCCTTCAGGATCTCTTTCCCCTCTTTCGTTTCAAGTTTCTCCAGCGCCTTTACCACATTGACGCGCACCTCGCGGTCAGGATCACGTGAGGCCATTATCAGGCCCCTGAACGCCTTGATGGTCCCGATGAGGGAGAGTGTGCTGGCGGCCTCGCGTCTCACCGCGGGGTCCCTGTGCTTGAGCTTCACTATCTCCTCGTCCGTTCCGCCGATCATATCGAGAACCTCACCTGCGTGTGCTTTCAGAGACATGAATTCGGATTCGAGAAGGCTCACAAGGGCGGGCTTTGCCTCAAGGCCCATCTTTTCCAGTACCTGTGATATCCTGTTTTTCTGCTCCTCGCTCGCGTCCTTCATGCGCTCGAGTATCAGCGCGATGTTGTTCTTATCGGTGTGCGTCTTGAGAAGCTCTATGGCCTCAGGGGCGAGGAAGTCGTCTTTTTCGATGAAGTCGAGCATGAGCCCGGTGCTGGGAACTGTTTTCGACTCTGCGAGTCCTCTGATAATAGACCGCTTCACAGAGACGATCTCATTCTGATCGTTGAAAATATTGGAGATCTCTTTCATGATACCCGGTCTTCCGGTTCTTCCGAGTGCAAACGCAACCTGCTCCCGGACCTCTGGGTCGGGATCCATCAGCAGCCGCATTGCCTGCGCAAAGGAGCGTGTGTCCCCCATCTCTGCGAGCGCGTAGGTTGCCGCGATCCTTACCATGGGATCGGCGTCGCCGAGAGACTTTCTCACCACAGGCAAAAACTCCATGATCCCTGTCTTGGGGATGAGGGCTATTATATGGGACCTTACCTCTCCGTCGATCTGCCCCAGGTAGTAGGCGATCTTCCGTTTCAGAAGGGCTTTCGGATACTGCTTAAGGATGTCTGAAAGCTCGTTTATAAACTCCACGGGGAGCAGAGGAATGTTTTCGAACACAACGGAGAGACAGTAATCCTTTTTTAGGGCGGCGAGAAGCAGAAGGCTCTGGGTCTTCAGCCTTTCGGAGTACTTTCCTTTTCCTTCCAGAAGGATGCTTAAAAGTTTTTCTATGAGGGTGTCCGAGCTCTTTTTCACAAGGGCCTTAAAGGTGATTTCCGTGATGTCGCTCCTGCGGTCGAGTATCGAGAGCAGAGGTTCGATGAAGATGCCGTCGTCAAGCGGCGTAACCTTTTCGATAAGGTCTACGAGCAGCTCCCTGTCGTTAATAGTCTTCTTCAGCTCCTCTTTTACAAGCGTTTTAGCCTCTATTGTTCCCCGCTTTACCGCTGCCGAGACCGCGTGCTGGTAGGCGTCAGTCCAGTTTGTCTCTGATGCCCTCTTCAAAAGGTCGGGTATGAGATCCCTGCTTCCTGTCTCCTCCAGAATAGAACCGGCAAGCAGAAGGCTCTCGCGGGTCGCTGTCATGACACAGCCCCGCAGGAAGCCGGACACACCGACAGAAGCGGAGGCCTTCATGATATTCTTTTTCCTTGCAAAATCCTTTTTATCCCCCATATCGAGGTTTTCGCAGTATCTTGACAGAGCTCCGGAGCTTTCGAGGTACCTCGCGGCATGGAACCTCACCTCGAGGTTCTCTCCGAGTACGAGCTCGGTGGCGAGAGCTTCGTCGTCTTTGCTGCCCTTTTTCAGGGCACCGATGAGGTGGAGGGTCTCTTCGGTCCCAAGTTTTCCCAGGTCGATGGCAGGGAAATTTCCCCATGTCTTTCGGTATCGTTTATCGGCTGAGGCACGCACCTCTTCGTTCGAATCTTTTAAGATGATTTTTAAAAGCTTTTGTTTTTCTCTCTCTCCGAGCGGTTCGAATTCTTCGATCATTCTCCTTCTCACCATCTGGTTGGTGTCGGAAAAGAGTCCGCCAAGTTCCCGGCGAACCGTCTCATCATCCGTACCAAGGAAGACCTTCATGGCGAAGAACCTTCCCCTCCAGTTCGGATCACCGAACATATCCCTGATCTCGTCCTGGTGTCCGGACAAAAGCGCGCGCGCCTCCTTTCCGTTGAAGTCCTCGCCGTTGCCGGAGTGGGCGATGCTTATAAGGGGAAGCTTTGTAGGATTCTGCTCGATCCATAAGAGGAGCCTTTTCCTGTAGCCTTTCTTGTGAAGCGCGTACTTGAAGCAGGCGAACAGGCCGTCCTGGATATGGTACTCCAGAACTTTCCTGAATGTGCTCCTTTTACAGGATCTTTGCAGTGCCGAGATCCACACCGAGGAGATCCCGGTCTTGAGAAGGAGTTCGCCCGCACGTTTCGGATCGTTAGCTTTAAGGAGCCTCCCGATGAGTGAGGACTTCCTGCAGAGCTTTTTCCCGCTTATTTCGGAAATGACGGATGTCCCTTCATCAAAAGCCTTTTTCAGGAAAGATATAAACCGCCTTCTGAAAATTAAGAAAAGTACTACCCATGCCACGATCCCCGCTCCTACTACGCCGAGGATGATATATCTCAGAACCGGGTCGAGCGCCAGAACGAAAGTCTGAACTGTTTCCATTTTATCCCACCTTTTTTAGAACTTTGTAGATATTGAGCGGCTGTTTCTTGCCCTTTACTTTAACGGGGTCTTGCTGTTCGAGCTTGAAGCTTCCTCCTAGAAGATTTTTTGTGTCCTCTGTGATGATGATCTCATCGGGGCCTGCGACCCCCTCGAGACGGGAGGCTATGTTCACGGTATCTCCGATGACCGTGTAGTCGATCCTCCTCGAGGACCCCAGGTTTCCTGCAACGAGCGGCCCAGAGTGGATGCCGATTCCGATCTTGAGCTTGGATGCTTCATCTTTGAAAAAATTTCGTTTCGGATTGTTTACCTCTTGCTGTATACTGAGGGCCGTGGATACCGCGAGCCGGGCGTCCTGTTCCTCGGTCTTGAGCGGTACGCCCCATGCCGCCATGATGCAGTCGCCGATGAACTTGTCGATGTATCCTCCATTCTCGATTATCATCTCGACCGCTTCGCTGAAATAATCGTTGAGAACACGGATAACATACTCAGGGTCCTTCCCTTCTGAGAAGGAGGTGTACCCTCTGATGTCCGCGAAGAACACGGTCGCATCCTTCTTGTCGCCTCCGAGATGGATGATGTCCGGATTTTTCACGAGCTTGGCCACAATGGCTTCAGACAGGTACCGTGAGAACATGTCCTTTATCATCCTGCGCTCTTCCTTCACCTTCTTCACCTGTTTCTCGAGCTCCCGTTCCCTCGACTGATCAGTAAAGATGAGGGTGAGCCCCTCTCTCTTTTTCCTCGTGGTGAGCAGAGGAGAGGTGTTGAGGGAGAAGTCCATCTCCGCGTAATCGGTTTTATATATCCCCTCGGCACCGATGATCTCTCTGCCCGCCCTGATCGATTCACTCAGCGCACCGATCATTTTCTTCCCGAGCCTCCCCGAGAAGATTTCTGTGACCGGTCTGCCTATATCCTCCTCTGTGAGCGAGAAGCTGAACTGGGCGGCGGAGTTGAAGTATTTGAGCTGACCGTCGATATCCGTGGTGAGCAGCATGTTGGTCATGGAGGAGAATATATGCGCCTGGTATCGCTCGAGTGCTTCGATCTTCCGGGTGTACTCCTTGAGCTGATTGTGTAAAAGCGAGTTGTGGAAGTACTCTCCGGCGAGCTTGACCAGCGCCTCCGCTCCCATCAGCCTGCTTCGTGCAAAGAAGAGGGGCTTTTTAGAATTGAGGATGACGAAACCGTATACCGCCGCTGAAGTTCCGACAGGTGACACTAATCCTGAGTTCATGCTATCGTGGAGGAGGAGCGGTAAGAACGGGCTCGGTTTCCTCTCGGTCAATACGACGGTTTCGTTCGACTCGACCACGAACTCGAACGGGTCCCTGTCTTTTGAGAACTTCCCCGGCACCTCATAGTTGCCCCTTCTGTAGAGGAGCTGTAAATGCGATTCTTCGAGAGAATAAAAGCACGCGATATCAGAGCCTGTAATGTCGAACATCTGGTCAATGAGCGAGGAGATAAAAGCTTTTATATCGAGGCCCTTTGCGATGACAAACCCTGCCCGTACTACCTCATCGATAATGTTATTCATGACATTCACTCCACGGTAATCTCACCTATAATTCTATTTTTTATAACAATAATATGCAATAGTTTTTTAACTGCCGGTGTTAAATATAAGAGGAAGAATAGAATGGAAAAACCGAGAGAAAAGCTCGAAGAAAACGGCCCGGGGTCCCTGGACGATGTCGAGCTGCTCTGCACGGTGCTTGGGGGCCGGGGGAGGGTGAGAGATCTCGCGCGGACTTCAGAGCAGACCCTGTGTTTCCTCAGAGATCACCTGTGGCTGTACAGGAGGAACTTTTCGGCCTTCTTTAAAATGCTTCTCGAGATAGAGGGACTCGGTACGGCAAGGGCCTCCGCTGTTGCTGCTGTTGTGGAGCTCGGCATGAGGCTCCAGAGTGGGAGAACCCCTTCCGTAAAGGAGGCCCGGGATATCCTGCCGTTTGTCTCCTTCCTGGTCCAGAAGCGGCAGGAGTGCTTCATATGTCTCAATATGGACGGGGCAAACCGGGTGATATCGAGCAGGGTAGTGACGGTCGGTCTCGTCGATCAGGCGCTCGTTCACCCGCGAGAGGTCTTCTGTGATGCGGTGAAGGAGAGGGCGGCAAAGATCATCGTTGCCCATAATCATCCTGCCGGGATACTGAGCCCGAGCCCTGAGGACATAAAGATAACAAACAACCTCCTTGAGGCCTCCCGCATACTCGGCATTGCCTTTCTCGACCATATCATCGTGACAGAGGAGGGGTATTTCAGTTTTCGGGAGCAGGGGATGCTGTAGTGTGCTACGGTATGCATTGCTTTTCAATATCCGCTTTTTACCGTAGTCGAGACCCTTTTGTAAGGTCTTCTTGGACACAATTTGAAGATGCGATTTAATGATTATCACTCACTCCCCCGCATGGAAGGATTGAGGCGCTAGGTTTGAACCGCAGGTGACAGAGGGGGCAGGGGGGAGGGTCCTTATGAGCAGCACAAGTTATTTTGACTTTTAACCTAACAGCCTGTAATTTTTCTTGATGATACCATTCAAGCTGACAGCACCGTTCGGTCCGCAGGGAGACCAGATCGAAGCTATAGAAAAGATAAGCGGCGGCCTGAAAAAGGGGTGCAAGTACCAGACCCTTCTCGGCGTGACAGGTTCAGGGAAGACCTACACGATGGCCCGCGCGATCGAAGAAGCGGGGCGCCCGGCCCTTGTGATCTCCCACAACAAGACCCTCGCGGCCCAGCTGTACCGTGAGTTCACGACGTTCTTTCCGGAGAACGCCGTAGAGTATTTCGTGAGCTACTACGACTACTACCAGCCGGAGGCATACCTCCCGGCGACGGACACCTACATAGAGAAGGATTTTTCTATAAACGACGAGATAGACCGCATGCGGCTCAGCGCGACTTCGGCTCTCATGGAGCGGGAGGATGTGATCGTCGTTGCTTCGGTCTCCTGTATATACGGAGTGGGCAACCCTCGGGTATACAGGCGGATGAGGGTGGAGCTTGAGACCGGAAAGGAGTATGAGCGGGACTCTATATTAAGAAGGCTCGTGGACATTCAGTACACGAGAAACGATTACGAGCTTCAGCGGTCCACCTTCAGGGTGCGAGGCGAAGTGATCGAGATATTCCCCTCCTATTCAGGCCGTGCGGTAAGAATAGAGCTCTTCGGCGATGAAATCGAGTCGATTCACTGGTTTGATCCGCTCACTGGAGAGGTGACGGAAAAACGGGAAAGTATCATAATCTATCCTGCAACCCATTACGTCGTCGAGCAGGAATCACTGGAGAGTGCTATCGGCAGAATAGAGGAGGAGCTCGAAGAGCGGTACGCCTACCTCGTCTCGAGGAACAAGCTCCTCGAGGCTCAGAGGATAAGGAGCAGGACAGAGTACGACCTCGAGATGCTGAGGGAGGTCGGGTACTGTAACGGTATAGAGAACTATTCGAGACACATATTCGGAAGAGAGGCGGGCGAGCGTCCTATGGTGCTGCTCGATTACTTCCCGGATGATTTTATTATATTCATAGACGAATCACACGTGACGGTTCCCCAGATCGGGGGGATGTATGAGGGAGACCGATCGCGAAAGCTCTCTCTTGTGGAACACGGGTTCCGGCTTCCCTCGGCGCTGGACAACCGCCCTCTCTATTTTGAGGAGTTCGAAAACCTCGTAAACCAGGTCGTATTTGTCTCTGCGACACCAGCCGAATTTGAGAGGAGCAGGTCGCAAATAATAGCGGAGCAGGTGATCAGGCCCACAGGTCTGCTCGATCCGGAAATAGAGGTCAGGGATTCGGAGCACCAGATCGATAATCTTATCGAAGAGATACAGAAGCGGGTGAAGAGTAACGAAAGGGTCCTCGTGACGACGCTCACCAAACGGATGGCTGAGGACCTCTCGGGATTTCTCGCAAAGATCGGGATAAAGGTGACCTATCTTCACTCCGAGATAGAGACGCTAGAGAGGGTCGATATCCTCAGGGACCTCAGGGCCGGGAAGTTTGATGTGCTGGTCGGAATAAACCTGCTCCGCGAGGGCCTTGATCTTCCGGAGGTATCTCTCGTTGCGATACTGGATGCGGACAAAGTGGGCTTCTTGCGTTCATCGACCTCTCTCATTCAGACGGCGGGGAGGGCGGCTCGCCACGTGGAAGGGAAGGTTCTCATGTATGCGGACCGGATCAGCAACGCAATGCAAGAGGCGATAGATGAGACGGACAGACGAAGGGAGATACAGAGGAGTTACAACATCGAGCACGGTATAGTGCCTGAGAGCATAAAGAAGAATATTGTCGATATCCTGAAGAGGAAGAAGAAACAAAAGGAGGTGGCTTCTCAGAAGGACCTCGAGATCATTCAGAGTAGATACAATCTGCTCGATCCCTCTCAAAAAAAGAGGTACGTGCGGGAGCTGGAGGTCGAGATGCTCGAGGCATCGAAGAACCTCGATTATGAGAGAGCGATACTGCTCCGAGATGAAATTACGAGGGCGAGGGGAGGTTCGCCGGATGGGACGTAGAACAGAGAGAAAGTTGGTTTCTGCCACGCTTGCGGTTTTGTTCCTTCTTGTCCTCTCCCCGCTGTCTGCGTCTGAAGAGACCACGATCGTCATTCACGGAGAGTACCCGGTGGTTGCTGACCTGGGAGAAGGAGGGTTCGGGCAAAAGAGCCCGTTCGGGGTAAAGGACCCGGATGAAAAAGGTGCTCTCTTTGAATTCGAAGAGGACTACAGGAAGAACGCGCGTATCGCTGCTCTCCACTTTCTCAGTGCGAACATCTACGGCTACACCTTCTCCTATCGGCCGGGGAGCGCGCTCATGAAAACGGAAGAGACCTTCGATCTCGATCTCAGGGGGAAGGTAACAGAGAGCCTCGTTCTCTCCCTGGGAGACGGGGTATACGAGAACATGTATCGTGTGAAGCTCGGGTTCAGGATAACCCCCTCTGTGGAAAAGTGGCTCGGGGCATTCCGTTCGAACAACCTGAGGCTTACCGATGCCGAAGGAACCTCCGATTTCTACTCAGGCTTCCAGGGAAGGGCAGAGGCGTACCGTGAGGCCCTGAGGAATCTCGTGCTTGTTGCCGCGAAGAAAAAGCTCTCCTCCAAACCTCTCTCCATAAAGGGCGATATTCTCATCGTGGGAAATCCCGAGTTCTCGGTCGGGGCCGGGCGTCACTACTGCAGAGTTCAGGGGTATGTGAACTTTGTGGAGGTCGTCACCTACCAGTAGTTAAGGTTTTCTCAACAACCTCAATTCATTTTCATCATCTACCGCGCAATTTCATTCTCGGGATTGTAGGGACACGTTACTTAATGCAAAGATAAGTAGGGTGTTTTTTTATTCCGTTAAATAAAAACTACTATTTCAAAGAACCGGACCGACTCTCCTGCATTTGTAAAAAAAGATCAAGAGAAGTTTTTTGGGTAAAATAAAATATTTTATACTTTTTACCCATAATGATTTATAATTATTTTAAGAAGGTGGAATGAATTGAAGGAAATATTAATTAAGTTATATGAATTAAACGAGCGTTACCATGATACAAAAGAGAAAATGATCTGGCTTGGTAGTTCTCTTTACTTCATATTTTCTTTTACTATATTGATTTTTATTGTGAGCAATAAAAACTTTAAATGGCCAACGCATAATAGTATATACCTTATAATATTTCTGACGCTAATTTTTATTAATGCTTTATTATTTATATGGTTCCAAATTAAAAAGAAAAGAGCTTCTTTACAATATACTAAACAATTAGAAAGAGAACTCTCTGAATTAAAATTACAAGATGAAAATAAATTAAAAGAAATATTCAAGTGTAGAGATAAAATATTTTATGGAATGGTAACTCATCCTGAAATATTTATTATTGCACCTGTTTTCATATTTTATATTGCGCAATTAATCTTAATCATAAAACCCTTTTAGAATATTACAAATATAAGTGATCATATATTTACCTATTAAAATAGTTAAATACATTGTTATAGAATTATAGGCAGGAAAAATGGAAAAATACTATTTATGTAGTAGTTGTAAAAAGAGTACAGGAGAAATCAATACAGGGATGTACAGCGATCCTCTAGGCAGCACTTATCAACAAGATAAGTATAAAAAACATACGGTTCCAACTACTGGATATGACAAACAGTCTGTATTTATAGATTTTACTGAAACAGAATACACAGGATTAATACAAGAGGCTGTATTAAGCGGTAGTCTTGAAGTAGATGAACAAGGTCGAAAAAACATTATTTATCCAATAAGGGAAAAAATTGGTGTTCTATATAGCAAGGGAATACCTATAAGGGAACAAGACGTACTAAAAGTCGTTTGCTCCACAGATGGAGAGCGTGTCCATGGCTTTACAATAAGCTCAACCACTTTATCAACTGGAGTTTGTAAAGATTGTAACAACCCTATATACATATAAACGTTAAATTGTCATTAAAATGAGTTATCAATTAAATACAGGTATAGTTCAGATTTTATTCAATATTATAGGTGGGGCTATTGTAGTTGGCCTTATTGAAGTTGGAAGATTGATATTTCGTTATTTAAAACGTTGGAAGTTTAAACGTTTTTTCGGAAAAGATATCATAAATGCTGATACTTATATCGTACATGCTGAATTAGGACTTCCAGAAGTATTCGATAGAAATGGAGAATTGGTCCCTTATCCATATATAAAACCAGGGGCAGAGGTATTAGGATCGATATTTTAAATTAATTCTCCTATTAGTGGTTGTGAGATAAGGGCAACAAAATATTTAACTGATGTTATAAGTAAATATTCAAAAAGGTCACCCCTAGTATCTTCTGACAATGACCTGAAGGGCAGACTTGATATTTCATTTATATCACTTGGCGGGCCCTTTTCGAATTATAAAACCAGAGATGCAATGGATAATGATGGAAATAAATTGATTTACTTTGACAACAGGCGTTTTTATTCAAAAAATTCTGGTAAAAATGTTTTTAATATTCAATCTAATTTTGATTATGGAATCATTTCGAAAGTACATCCCTCTTAATTTCCAAATAGAACATGGTTTGTTTGTGCGGGGTTGGGCGAGTGGGGTACTTCAGGAGCAGCTTGGTATCTTAGCTACAAATGGAAAGAAATATATAAATATGCAAAACAAAATACTTTTTCAATTATTGTAAGAGTAAACCCCCGTCAAGACGAATCTGCCGAACCAGTCGTTCAAGTTTTAAATGAAAATGATGTTGAAGAATATACAATGCAAACTGACTCAGAATAAAAATGAACAGTACATAACACAATGTTACCGTCTAGGATGTTTATCTGCTCTCATCCAATTCGCTTAACTAAATATAAGATTAGAATATTTGAGTTATTTTATACACTCTTGTCAATAACATCTGCCACTTTTATTACACCGGAGACTGGAAGGTTATCAGGCTCATAAGGGTTAATAAATTCATTAATAGTTTCGATTGAACTTGGGACTGTAGCCATCTCATACACCTTTTGAATTTGTGGTATTACCAGCAATTTATTAGAAAGATCTTCTTTGATTGTATCTTGTTTTGACTCCCTTAAAACTGAAGGGTCTGCATTCTTATAGTAGGTTGGATACAATTCATAACAATTTATTGCTTTATTATTATTTATGTTTTTCAATTTTTTTTCCAATGGGGTGCAAAGTTTTTTGAATTCATTTTTTATTATCTTGCTGTATATATCATTAGTCATCAAACACCAATTAACCTTACCAGATTCAGATAATTTTGTCTGTAATCTGCACGCTATATTTATAGCTCTTCCTATATATTCAGTTGGCTTCCTATTTAATTTAATTTCTAGTAACTCCCCTTTATCTAACCCTATAGTGATTCCTTCTTTGAGATCTTCTGCTGTTTGTATATATTCATGTCTAAAATTTTCAAGTAGACTTTTACAATTTTCAGTTAAGCTAACTACAAATAGTAATATTTTATCGATTTTGGTTTCTTCAGGGAAAAGCAGTATATAACCATCCCCAAGAAATTTATAAATATCAAATTCATATCGTGAGCAATTTTCTTCTAAAAAATCTGTTACTTTTTTTATAAGGTTTTTATATTCATCTGTCATGTTTCTTATTTTTAAATCCTCTAAAAATAATGTAGAAGAGCATATATCAAAAACGAGGACAGTTTTTTTTACCATATTAATTTCCTTTTCAATTTTGTTAAAAATATTCTATTAATTATCTCGATTGTCAAGTTATTGTATATTTTTACATTTTTACTCAACTCAATTTTATCTCGATTATTTTGATGTTAATAAGATCTTAAATACATAAGTGTTCTGTGTCTTATATTTATTAAAGATTTATAGCCTTATATTCATAAAAAAATAACCCCACAGTGAACATTACATCTACTGCTGAGCAAATGGATGAACAAAAAATTTATCAGCAGCTCTCGGTTAAAGAACGAAGATCCTACGAAGAAGAATCATACGGGATAACGATCATCGAGTCACAGAGGTTTTTTTCAGGATGAGGGTTGACACATCCCTCCCGTAGTGTACTGTAAGGGCATTGGGACATACGGACAGGGCAAAAGAGTGTGGAAGGGTGATCCTCCTTTGTCATGCAAAAAAAGAATCCACTCTATGCCTGTAAACAGTACGCTGCCCGATGAGTAATAGTGTGACCTTTCCAATCCCGCAATCCGCTCTCTCTTCTGAGCTGCGGGGAACACGCCGCCCAAAAACCGTTGTCTTTCATGATGGAACGCTTTACATTTTGCCCTGGTTCTATCTCGTGTTGTAAAGAGAGGCTGATTTGGAGCTGAAGTCGTTTCTTGAGCTACTTCGAGAGGACGAGCGCTTCATAAGCAACGTAACCTACTGGGGTGTAAAAAAGAGCATTCCCGCCTCGTACAGCCCCATACCTGAGGGGATTAACCCCGGTCTCTTGACCTATCTCAGGGAAGCGGGGATAACCAGGCTCTACTCTCACCAGAAGAGGGCATACGACCTCATAAAAGCGGGAAAGGATGTTGTGCTTACAACGCCGACGGCCTCAGGGAAAAGTCTCGCCTACAACCTCCCTGTTCTCGACGACCTCCTCAAAGACCCTGACGCCAAGGCGCTCTACCTCTTTCCGACAAAGGCACTGAGCCAGGACCAGGTGAAGGTCCTCGAGGGGTTTTCTCTGGAGGACGTCCGGCTTTACATATACGATGGAGACACTCCCTCTTCGATCCGCCAGGCCGCGAGGAGGAACGGGAGACTCATCGTCACGAATCCGGACATGCTGCATACCGGTATCCTTCCGAACCATCCGAAATGGGTGAAGATCTTCGACGGACTGAAGTACATAATCCTGGATGAGCTCCACACATACAGAGGGGTCTTCGGTTCTCACCTCTCACACGTCATGAGACGGCTTCTGCGTGTGGCGAGTTTTTACAACTCTCACCCTGTTTTTATCGCATCATCGGCGACGATCGCGAATCCGGACGACCTTTTTTTCAGGATCACAGGCCGAAAACCCGTACTCATCGACCGAAACGGCGCTCCGTCCGGCGAGAAGCACTACATAATCTATAATCCGCCTCTCGTGAACAAAGAGCAGGGAATCAGGAGAGGGGTCGTTCTGGAATCGGTCGGTGTTGCGAGACGTTTCATCGAGAACGACCTGGCAACGATAGTCTTTGCCAGAAGCCGCCTCAATACGGAGGTGATCCTCTCCTATCTCAAGCAGTGGATACCGAAGAAAAAGAAAAAAATCGCCGGATACAGGGGAGGGTATCTGCCGAACGAGCGCAGGGCCATTGAGCAGGGCCTGAGAGGAGGGGAGCTGAAAGGGGTGGTATCGACGAACGCGCTGGAGCTCGGGATCGATATAGGCTCGCTCGATGTGAGTATCATGGCCGGCTACCCGGGAACCGTGGCGTCCTTCCATCAGCAGTCCGGGAGGAGCGGGAGAACCGACAGAACGAGCGTCTCGGTCCTCATAGCATCGAACGCGCCTCTCGATCAGTACATCGCGCAGCATCCGGAGTACCTCATAGAAAGCTCACCGGAATCCGCCCTCGTAAACCCGCAGAACGTGTATATCCTCGTCGATCAGGTGAAGTGCGCCGCGTTTGAGCTCCCGTTCAAGAGAGATGAGGAGTACGGCGGCGAGGAGATACAGGATGTGCTCGAGTATCTCGAAGAGAAGGATGTGCTCCACGAGGAGGCGGACGTGTATCACTGGCAGGAACGAAGCTACCCTGCGGAGAACGTTTCCCTCAGGAGCGCCGATGTGGGGAACTTCGTAATAATCGACAAAACCCGCGGGGCACGGCGGGTGATAGGAGAGATGGACCGGTCGAGCGTCCCGATGATGCTCCACGAGAACGCGATCTACATCCACGGGAGCGCGCAGTACACGGTGACCGGTGTTGAGTGGGACAAGAGGACGGTGTGGGTCGAGCAGTCCGCAGTGAACTACTATACCGACGCCGATACGAAGACCGATATAAAGATACTCGAGAAAAACCAGGAGGAGGACCTTCCTTCCTACGAGGCGATGCTCTGCGATGTGCTCGTTCGTACGGTTGCGTTCAAGTACAAGAAGATCAAGTTCGGTACTCACGAGAACGTCGGGTACGGGGACATCAATCTTCCTCCCACGGAGATCCACACGAGGAGTCTCGTCCTTTCCTTTAAAGAGGAGCTTTTTTCCGGGCTCAGCAGGGACGAGAGCGAGGGCCTGCTTCTCGCCGTATCCAATCTCCTCAAGAACATCAGCTCCCTGTTCGTCATGACCGACCCTCGGGATATCGGCTCGGCCGAGAACCTCAAGCAGCAGAATATCGGCCTCCCGACTGTCTTCCTCTACGACCGCTACCCCGGCGGCGTCGGGCTTGCGGACCGTCTCTTCGAGACAAAGCACAGGATACTGCAGGCCGCTCACGAAAGAGTGGTCGAGTGCGGGTGCCCGGAGGGGTGCCCTTCGTGCGTGGGTCCCGATCGCTTCAACAAGAAACTCACGGCGAAATTTCTGAAAAGCCTCTTGGAGCACGGTATCACCCTCGTTGAGAATGAAGAGTAGGCCCCGGAGCTTTTATGAAGCGACTGGAGATATTCGATAGAACGAGATCGACTCCCCCCCGCGAGCGGACAAGGCGAGAAGGCAGGCGGGATGATGCTTCTCTCATGTCACTCGCAGGCAGGCTCGAAGGCAGAGTCGTAAAGGAGGGTCCGCTTTCTCTCATCGAGGTCGAGCACACGATCGGCAAGGACCATATGCACGGGAACGTGCGGCTCGGAGACATAGAGGGCGTAGAGAAAACGCCGCTTGCCGTTCTCTTTCCGTCGGTGAGCGACCCTGAGGGCCTGCTTCATCAAAAAAGGTTTCTCTTCTTCGATATCGAGACGACAGGGCTCTCGACAGGTGCAGGCACGAAGTTTTTCCTCATCGGGATGCTGAAAGTCGCCCCCGGGGAGATCAGGCTGCTCCAGTATTTTCTCACAAACCTCCGATCAGAACCGTTCTTTCTGAGGAGGGTGAAAGAAAAGCTCGGCGGCGATGACGTGCTCGCTTCCTATAACGGAAAGAGCTTCGACTACAACGTGATGCGTAACCGATACATCCTTAACGGTCTCGATCTGGATGAAAAACAGCGGGTTCACCTCGATCTCCTCTACCCTTCGAGAAGACTGTGGAAAGGTTTTTATCCTGACTTTACACTGGGGACCGTGGAGCGCGCAGTTCTCGGGTTCAGGCGCGGGATCGACATCCCCGGTGAGAGAATACCCGATGTCTACTCCAGCTACCTCAGAGAAGGTCATGCGGGAGACGATCTCTACACTGTTTTTATCCACAACAAAAACGACCTTCTCTCACTTCTGGCGCTGCTGCTGCGGCAGGTAGATACGGTTCATGAGGGGATGGGGCCGGGGGGCGGCAGTCTGGCATTCAACCATATAACACTTTCGGACATGCTCTTCCGGTCGGGTTTCGTCGAGGAGGCGAGGAGGGTTCTTGTCTCCCGTCCTGACGACGCAGAGGCGGCTAAAAGACTCGGGCTTTTTTACAAGAGGGAGCGCTCATACAGTAATGCGCTGGACCATTTCAGCAGGGCCGTGAGAAAGGTAAAAGCGGTCGGGGATTATGTGTTTCTCTGTACGGAGATCGCCAAGATTTACGAGCATGCACTGAAGGATTACAAGGCCGCTCTCTCGATTGCCGTAAAGGCGCAGGAGCGCCTTCTCAGGAGCGGTGTCTTCTATCCTGACAAAAGAGGTGCCGTGTGCAGCGATATATTGGCTCTGGAGAAAAGAATCAGGAGGCTCGAGAAAAAGATAGAAAAAAACAAAACAGGAGGAGAGCAGGGTGGAGTACCGAGTAGGAGAATCGACAGTCATCTTCAGTGAGTTCTTTCGAGTCGAGAAGGCGCTTGTTGCTTGGGAGAGGTGGGACGGTCGTATGGGGGAAGAGGTGGCGAGGTACGTGGTGCGAAGGGGTGACTCCGTCGGTATCCTCCCGGTATGCGATGACGGGGGAGAGGTCGTTCTCGTGAGGCAGTTTCGGTATCCTGCGTGCGGCAAAGGCGGTGACGGCTACCTCTGGGAGATACCCGCCGGCATGCTCGATGACGGGGAGGACCGTGAACAGGCTGCACGTCGCGAGCTTATCGAGGAGATCGGAGTAGCCCCGGAAAGCCTGCGGTATCTTTTATCTTTTTTCCTTTCGCCTGGCGCAATCGATGAAAAGTTTCACCTTTTCTTCGCTTCGATTCCGAAAGGGAGTTCGATGGGGAGAGTGGGGGGAACCCCCCACGAACAGGAGGACCTTCTAATTGGGAAATTTGAAAAAAAGCGGCTCTTGAGGATGATAAAGAATGGAGAAATCATCGATGCAAAGACCATTGCTTCGATCCTCTTCTACTTCAGCGGCGGCATATAGAATCGTAGACAGCTCACCCTGTTAGCAGGGTGAGCCTGTCAAGCAGGGTGACCCTGTTTATGGAAGGGTTTCGCATTCATCTGCATACAGGGGAATTTGAGCGGAGGCGCCTGCAGGCCCCGGCTTTCCGGTAAAAGAGGTGGAGAGGGCGGCTTTTTGGGGGGTGAGTCAGAAAGAAAGCCGACCATAAACTTTTTAGTGTGGTTTTCTAAACAATTGCATAGCAAGGGTTTTAAATGATGATTTTGCATCTGTAAAAAATAAAGTTTACGGTGAACAAAGCGCATAAATACCCATTCCTTCGTAAAGGAATGGGTATTGACCTTCCTATTACGATTGCTCATAAGGAATGGGGGCTAGGTTTCTTCTGGCATATAAAACCGGCGCAGAAATCTCAGTCATCATCCTGATAAAAAACTTTAGGATTTGTGCTGCCTGACGGGAGCTTTAATCTTCCCGTCCGGTGATGAACCTCATTAGTCCATATCACGCATTACGACGGGGCTTTAATGCGGTTTTCTCATAGATTTCATAGAAATCAGATTGCATAGCAATAGATTTAGATGATGACTTGGCAGCTGTAAAAATAATATTTACAGTGAGAAAAGCGCTAAAACCCCCATTTCTGTGGGAGAAATGGGGGTTAATCTTTCCTGCCGTTGATGATCTCTGAGGCGAGTACAAAACGGTATCCCCTGTTCCTGAAGTGGGAGATATATTCCGGCAGTATGAGGCTCATCCTGTCGGACTTTCTCGATGTGCCGAGATGTGCAATCGCTATCGTTCCGTTGAGTCCATTGGGATCGGCGAGCTCCCACTCTTTCATCCGTGCAAGCATCTCCTGCGAACTGTAGTAGTAGGGATTCTTCTCTCTGCCGTACTTGCCTGTGTCCTTGTCTCTCGTCCACAGATACCGTTTTGTTACGTAATCGTAGAAGTCGAGCGGGCCCATCCGGTTTGCAGACCAGAAGACATGAACGGGGTACCCGCACGCTGCGGCCGCCTTGAGGACCCTTTCGTCGATCTCTCCGTATGGGGCCCTCCAGAGCGGTGAAAGTACGATCCCGGTCTCTCTGTATACCCTGTCCTCGACCGCCTTCAGCTCACGCTTTATGTTGATCTCGTCGATTACATCGTTCGAAAGATAGGTAAAGCTCAACCTGCTTCGTTTTGAAGTTTCATACAGAGAACGTTTAAGGTTATAGTGAGACCAGGTATGGTTGCCGAATTCGCATCCGATCTCACCCAGTTTTCCGATATAATTGAGGTTCCGTGGGCTGAAGAGAGCACCGTGTCGGTCGGCTGGCATCTCGTTTGATATAAATACGGTCGCTCTTAAAGAAAACCTCTTTAATATCGAGTAGATAACCGGAAGATCGTCGCCCGTGCCGAGATCGAAGGTGAGTGCCGTCTCCCTGAAGCCCGTGTCGCCTCTCGTGATATTCCTGTATTGGGTATAGATCGAGTCGATCTTCCGGGAGCTTCTTTCGACCTCATCTGTAAGGTCGAAATCGACGATACGGCTATCCTCCACTTTGAGCTTACCGATCATGTCCTCGTAAGCCCTTATCTGGCCCTCATACTCGAGCCCTTGATTTGAGAGCTCGTCTATCTTTGTGTGGAGACTCTGTATGTTGCTGCGGTATTCGAAGATCTCGTTCTGCATCGTTTCCATGCGGGTCTTCAGGAATGTCGGATAGAACACGATAGAGAAGGTTCCTACTACGGAGAGGATCGCGATGAAGAGGATAAGAGATCTCCTCGCAAGGACTCTCGCCTTTACCCGTTTGTAGTCCTGCTTCGCGGAGCTGTAGAGGAGCTGATAGAGCTGGTCCGGATCTGGCCGCTCGATTTCGAGCTCTGAAGACGGTGCCTTGAGGTTGTATGACATTCTGATCTACATCTTGCTCCTTTTGATCTCAACTATCCTGCGTTTTACAGGCAGCCATTTTTTATTATACTGTTCTGCGAGATCGTAGATCTCGAGGTCTGATGCCTGTTTCCGTACCCTTACAGGGGTTGAATACGTCTCGGACTTGAACCCTTTCAGCATTACTCCCACGCTGCTTGAGACATGTCGATTGAAAAACCTTCTGAAGAGGGTCGCCACCGCGACGATCACCGCAACAATCATCGAGTATACGAGGAGATTGATAAAGGCCTGCAGCTTTGTTCGGTCTTTTGTACTGAATGTTATCTCATACCCGCCGAGCGAGCTCGTAAAGAAATCATCGGAGAGGAAATGGGAATCGAACTGTTCTATGTCGATGCTCGCATAGAGAACCTGAGCCCCTTGCTCTACGAACAGCACAGAATCCGTTCCAGACATGATGAGGTCGAACCTGGGGCTGTCCTCGCCTCTGATATAGTTCTCGACAATCTTCTCCGCTTCCAGGGCTCTCGATTGTATCACGTTCCCGCTGTCCACGAACGAAAATCCGATGAGAGCCAGGATCATGACAGAGATTACAATAACAAGAACACGCGCCACATAGCGTGAAGTCATGTTATAGCGTGCTTTTGTCTTGCCGAAGAGCTTCAGGGTCCTCAGGAAACGGAGGATCCGCACCGCCCTGATGGCCTTTAACGCTTTGAGGAAGCTGAGGGCGCCCAAGGGGGCAAAGAACCCTACAGAGCCTGAAAAGTAGGTCGTGTATACAAGAGGTCCGGACACAAAAAGCAGAAGCGGAATGGAGCTCAAGAGGTCTACGAACCCGAACTCCCTCACGAGATAGGTCCCGGCCCCTCCCCTCGCGCGTGCACGGCCGAGGCGGACTATAAACTCTACAGTGAACACGAGGTCGAACCCGAAACCTGCGAGGAGGAGTATCTTCCTCCAGTCCACCCTGTAGTTCATGAAGGCAAATAACTCTTCCGCATAGGTCTGTAGTATCACAAGTATTATGAGGATAAAAAAGAGACCCTCAAAGAATCTCCCGAGATAGCTCTTTTCGTTCATCGGCTTTTACTCCCTCCTACCGTGTTATGAGGATGTCCAGAAACTCCCTGGAAAACCTCAACTGGGGGTGCTGATAATGTATAGTATAGTACTCTGTTTGAATTTCGGCATAATGGAAAAGTTCTCTTATCGATATATAGCCGTCGGCGTTTTTATCCGCCGTGAGGTCGGAGAGGCCGTCGATCAGAAAGTAGGTAAAGGCCCCGTGCTGCAAATTGTCATATTCAAAGGAGTCCTCATCCTCCCCTGAGGCGGCCAGTACCGGGATGTTCACGATATCGAGGTCACCGCTCGAACCGGTTCCCCTTGTTCCTGCCGTATCAATGTACCTTGACCGCATACCGCTTCCTTCTGCAAGAGAGGATGCAATGAACCCTCCGCTGTTGCAGGAGTCGAATATGAAAACGCCCTTTTCGGTCCTGCACCGGGATACGGCAGTACCGAGCTCGTCGTCAAGGAGGAGCGTGGAGATGTTATCGAAATCAAAATCGACCGGTACTATTGCCTCATCGCTGCCGTCGCTCTCGTCTCCGCCCGAGTCTGAGATATATGTGCCGTGCCCTGAATAGTATATGAGTATGTAGTCGCCTGCGCCGCACCTTTCTGCAATCGACTGTACCTCAGAGAGGATCCTGTCTTTTGTCGCCTCGCCGTTGAGGAGCAGGGTGATCTCTTCATCCTTCCACCCGTGCTGCAGAAGAGCCTGGCGCATGCCGTTCGCGTCGCTCACACACCATTTGAGGTCGGGGACATTATCATCGATGTACATATCAATGCCTACTATGAGCGCATGGAACGCCGTGCCATCCCCTGTGCCGAGGAGCGAGCATCCTGCGAGAAACAGAAGAGCTGCACAGAGGAATGTCAGAATTTTTATCATTTGATATCATTCCTTACGTTCGATCTGAGGAGAAGAGGAGTAGTCGCAAAAAGTTTGATACTCTCATAGGATTGAAAAGCTTCGTCAAAGACGTGGCTGTATGAGATATAGATTCCTCTTACGAATCCCTCTTTGAACTCTATTCCGGCTCTGGCTGCTACGGCAGGCCGGGAGGCTGTATCGTACTCAGAGAAGGAGTGGAAAATACCGCCTCCTATGAAGATCGCATAGTCGACGACTCCTCCCGGAAATAGGAGGCCGAGCTCAGGTATTAGGCCGATGGTTCCGAACGAGTCGTAGTAGTAGTAGCCCTTGTAGTCCGATCTCAACGTATAGGAAAGAGACACCTCTAAAGAAAAAAAGAACCGATGTATGAGCTCTACACGCGGAACTATGGAGAAGCCGAAAAAAGGGACTGCCTTGAGGCTGTACGTCTCTCCCTCGAGATCGAGAAGTCGCACGCCACCCGAAAGGGCGGCGTCTATGGAGACCTCTTTTTTCTCGTCGGCCCCTGCCGCAGTCATCGTTGTCAGTCCGAGCATTATCGATAGAAGGAGAGAAAAAAGCAGCTTTTTTCCGATGCTGGTCATATTTTCCCCGATCGTTTGAAAGATCATTCCTGAAGCCGGCGTCTCAGGATGTCCACCGCTTCGACGGCATTTTCCGCACCGAGAATCCGGTCTTCTCTCCTCGTATCGAGCGAGCGGCCGGCAAACTCGGCTGATATGCCCTCTATGCCCCGGATCACGACGATCGGTTTTCCGTACTGCCACGCCATGGAGAGCTCACTCAGGGTCCCGCTGCCTCCGGAGATAGCGATGGCACCGTCGCAGGCACAGGCGATGATGAAGTTTCGGGAGAAACCGACGCCTGTCGGAATAACGATATCGACCCACTTGTTTGCGTCCCGCTTCGATGCGCCCGGGAGTATTCCAATAATCCTTCCGGAGTCCGGGCCTGCGGCGCTCTCGGCACCCCTGCATGCCGCCTCCATTATACCTGAGAGGCCCCCGCAGATGAGAGAAAAACCGGCCTTCATGATCTGTTTTCCGGCGTCGAATGCGATCTCGAGTGCTTTGCTGTCTGCCTCGGAAGATCCGATAACAGCTATCAGAGTTTTCATCGCCCCCCCACTTTCGAATAGTTACACATCTGTGTGATCGCTGAAGCTTATTTTAATTTTACCCTTTAGAAGCGATAGGACAAGAAAAAACCTTCAAAATAAGCTGTTTCTTAAGTCATTGTCAAGCAATAAATTATATCGCATTGACTTAATTGTCAAAATAGAGTATTATTATAGTGGGAAATGAAAAAGGTTGGAGGGGTAGAGTACAAGGTATGTATAAGGTTGGTACAAACGTAGTCTATCCTCTTCACGGCGTCGGAATGATCTCGAGCATTGAAGACAAAACAGTGCTCGGAGAAACGAGATCGTACTACATAAT
>Ga0307379_10000697_pt1 | contig 54994 bp, 45 predicted proteins | sample UN2MG_FD_202237 | JGI IMG/M metagenome (GOLD analysis project Ga0307379, IMG submission 202237) | Soil microbial communities from Risofladan, Vaasa, Finland - UN-2 | ecosystem: Environmental > Terrestrial > Soil > Coastal area > Acid sulfate soil | place: Finland: Risofladan, Vaasa | collected... | reverse complement strand
GTCGAAGATATAGTGTGCATATCGACCTCCCTGTCTTAATCGTAAGTCCAATAAAGACATCGGATGGTCGATATGTTTTTGTTTACAAACCATTAAAATATGCCGCCTAAAAAGTGCGAAAGTTTACTCATTGACAGTCTTCAGAAAATGCTGGACATGACAGACGAACAAGCGTTAGACCTGTTCAGAGTCATGGGTATACGATTTGTCGGTGATTCTGAACAGCTTGACGAACATCTGATGACATTGCTCTTAGTTATTTTGCCGAACGATTCTGAAGCCCGAGTCCAGCTCATTGATTCAATTGTCCATCTTACTCTTGAGGGAGGCAAAATCAGGCAGGAATTCAATTTTGAGTATGTCGATCAACAACTTCGTTCTCGCGGCCTAAATCTTAGGAACGCGCTGAACACTTCGTTTAAGGTTATCTCGCAGATACCTGGAGAAACCAGCCGTCATGATGTGCAGCGATTCTTTCGAGGCTTTGAGGCAACTTGGCCCTTGATACGAGATGATGTTCCTGTAAGGAGAAAATGCTACTTTTCTGAACACAGGAAGATCATATTACAAGAATCAGAAAAATTCAACATGAAAGGAAAACTGCGCTGCTGTGTCATTGTTGGACCTAAGGGTGTTGGCAAAAATACTCTATCTAAACAAATTGCTTTCGACCTTGCTTCTCATGGCTACGTCGTCGCTTGGCTAGACACTTATCCGCCAAGATTATGCAATTCGTTGATACGGGAGTTCTCACGATTGACTACATCCAAGAAACGGGTACATCTGTTTGCCAGACTCGGACTATCTAAATCCGACTCCCAGCCCATGGCGCAGATTGAACACGTATTGCGCGATCTAAGAAGCTTTGTGTGTGCACTCGGTCGGAATCCGAAAGTGTCTCTATATCTTACGATCGATAGCAACCAATATGAGTTATTTCGCGATGATATGAATTGGGTTCTGGATCTTGAACCTCAGATCTTGACTCTACCGCTAAATCTGGATGGGAAAGAGCTTGACGAACTTATTGATAAACTTCGTTGTTGGGACGCTCTGGGAAGATTAGAAGGCAGGCCCGACAATGAGATTCGTCAAGTGTTCGATCGGAAGGCACATAAAAAACTGTTAGTCGCACTAATAGAGGCAACACAAGGTACCGATGATAATGAAAACTTCCACAGTATTCTCAGAAGAGAATATAGTTCTCTTCCAGTTGCGGTTCAGTTAGCCTATCCTCTCATTGCCCTAAGTCATGCTCACAACATTCAGACGCCCTATTCTTTACTGTGTGAGGCTTTGAAAGAAATATCTGTTGATACCGCGGTTCCAACGGTAGAGCATTTCCGAACAGTTTTGCGTGATGTACTTTTGCTTCGTGGTGAGTGGACTGTTACGCGTCATCCGCTTATAGCTCGTACTCTGTGTGAAGCTTTAGCAAATCTCAGTTCTTCAATTAGCTCCCCAGAGGATTACCTGTGGATGCCACTCATTGTTGGTCTTTTGCGAGGAATCGATGAGAATGATTCCAATCACGCTACTTATCTTCAGGAGTTTGCGGCAAACAAAGTAGTGTCTATTCTGAAGGAAAAGCTTGATGCTTTAGCAAATCAGTTAGCAGTTCAGAGATTTACCAATCTAAAGGTTGAGTCAGTTGGGTTAGTCATCAACGCCATCGCAAGAACGTTCCAAGGACGCGGTGACTTAGCGCAAGCAATTTTTTGGGCAATTAAATGCAGAGACGAAATGTGGCAGAGCAATGCAAATAACGCCGATGTCATCTTAGCCTATTGCTATTTGGCAACTCGTAATAGGTTTTCAGCCTTGGAAGCGGCAAAACGACTATCGATGAACTCCGGAAACCCTGGAAGTTGTTGCACGCGATTCGTATTTTATGCAAAGTTGGGAAGCCTGAGGAAGCCGAAAGAATACTGCAATCTTGCTCTGAACAGATCGACAACTTGGCTGGTTACGGTAGTGTCAGAGGGGAAGTTATGAAAGCGAACGTTGGCTATGAAACCTGCCAAGCAAGTGACAATCCGTGGACTCACGCCGAGTGGGTGCGCAGGCGGCTTGACTTAGGGCAAATTCAACCAGAAGAAGCACTTCAGAAATTGAACCTCATACTCGATCAAGAACCAAATATACACCACGCTTTTACTGATTCCTGTCATCTTCTATTTATCGAGCAACGGCTTGATGACATAGTTTCACTTTGCGATAAGATATTCTCTATTGCAACTAAAAGCCTGAAAGTTGAGTACCAAAAATCCCGGCCGATCAATCCAAAATTGACCCAATCAATGGTTTTGGCTACAAAAGCATGGGCGATATGGCGTAGAGACAACGAAAAGTCCATAAGAACGGTAGAGGATCTGTTTCAGAAAAGTCTCCAACTTGATCAACGCAATCCTTGGTGCCACAATTGGCGCGGATTATTCTTACACACAGTCGAAAAGGACTCAGGTATTGCCGAGAAAGAACTGAGGAAAGCGATTAGTCACCATAAGAAGGTTCCACCGTTTTACTGTAACTTCGCACGCATAGTATTGGAAACAAACGTCAAACCATTTTTGCGAAGGCGAAACCGAGAGGTGATAGAGCTTTGTCAGAGGGGGTTATCGCTTTGTCCCCCCGAATCGTATTGGAATTGGGGCGGTCTCCGGGCAGAATTAGGAACTCTTTATTATTATGCCAAATCGCTTGAACAACAGCGCCTACCAGATCAAATAACTCTTTTAGGTGCTTTGGGTATTGAGCATGAAATTCCTGGAATCCCTTGGTATCAATGAAAATACATGTGCGTCAGAGTGGTTATGCGGAGAACCCACTGGAGAAAGGAGCTTGCACGGAAACCGCATCAAGATGTGCAGGTGGCTGGATTGTTGATGCTAAGTTCCAGCGCGTGCCCGAGTGCGGGTTGCTGAACTCAAACGCTATACATGTATCTTTACATAGGTGTAAGAAATGCCGAGTGAAACCGATTCTTCCGGGACCGTCTGGTTGAAACCCTCAAATATTAACTGCTCCGAAATTGCCACGAAAGTCCTGAGGTCCGCCACAGTTGAGGAGATAAGAAGAGACTATGGTTCTGGTCTCAGGGAATCCGAATGGATAGAACTCGTAAAGACGGTTAGAGAAGTTATTCGATCTTCAACCTCGCCGTCAGAAGAAAGTGAGAAGCTAGTTAAAGATTTGAATGATAAACTAGCGTCATATGCTTTAGCGATACCGGTGACAACAATGGTGAGCGAAGCTCGAAGAGTACTCTCTTTAACCGGTGACATAAGCAGCAATCTGAAAAGCATAATAAACATGTTTATCTCTATAGTGATGCACCCTCGTTTAAGAGCCCTACAATTGGTCGGACGGTTTAAGAAACTTAAAGAATTTCAAGAATTCTGTTACATTATTGAATCTTCGACGATCGCCTTTTATCGAGGTAATATAGCCTGTTCTTATCTATCAATCCTACCTGTGATCGAGGGAATTATTCTAAGATTATTAGGTTATACGTCTACCACATCGTCGAAGCCAAGTTTTCATGAAATAGCAACGTACATTGAGAAATCACCACAGAGAGAATCGTTTCCACTTCAACTGAATTTCATGGATTCATGGATTCAGGCAGCTTCAAGAATTATGAAAGATCACCTGTACAAGGACACAAGAGGAGGTGATGCTTATGACTACTTCAGCCGTCACTTAGCATTGCACATGCTTGAAGACAAATCCTTCTGCACTCCTGAAAACATCATGCGCGCCTTTCTTCTTCTGGACTTAATGACAGAGATCTATATTTGCGAGAAACGAATGGCCGATCCAAGATGGAGTGCAACACACAAGGAGGAAAAATCATATCTCAACGCATATCTGACCGCCGCAGGGTTAAGGAAAGTAGATAAGCAGCCCGAAGAACTGCTGTACGGTTACCAGAAATACCAATTTTCATAAAGCTATGAGCATAATGAGCTAATCAAGCGTATGTGGATGAATGCGCCGCCGAACTTCCGCGATCATACTTCGTCCTGAGCCATCTTTCAATACCTTTCACTCTCACCATCGGCGGCACCTGTTTCCGCACTTGTGGACTTACTTCCATGATGTGCTCTTGGTCTAAGAGGCCTTTTACCCCCGTTAACTCGAATTGACGCCTTGACGTCCTGTTCTAAATGCCCCTGCAGCTCCGGCCAAACAGCGAAAATTGCATAGAAACTCTTCCCGTACAAAATCGTTCAGGACTCACACCAAAATTGAACCTTTTACTGACAGTTATGACGCCAGGAGAAAGTTGGGAGCCAGCTAGTGCGTATTGGATTGAATTAACTTTAATTATTATAATTGGTTAAATACAGTTGCTAAATTTAGATGTCAGTGCTAAATTTTTCTCATGTTTCTTTAGGAGTCAAAATTCCTATCAGTTTTCAGCTGGCTTTTGGAAAAATAGTTTTATGCGATATGATCCTGGTTTATTTTTAGGATTTATCAATGATATCCTTCTGATAAAAAATAAAAGAAGGATACTCCTTTTTAACACAGCCAATAAAAAAGAATATATGCTCAACACCGACAGCTTTCTGATAATTGAGGCCTTGAGAAACCGGCCGGCGGTTAGGGAACTGCTGAAAACTTTAAAACGAACAAATATTCTTGAAACCGGAAAAATACTTGGGTTTATCGATTTTTTAGTAAAAGAAAATATTATTTCGGTCAATAATGAAAAAGATTCGCGGCTGCACCTTATAATATCCGATACAAACCCGCCTTTAGAGAGGATATTTATTGAACTTACCCAAAAATGCAACCAGGCCTGCAAACACTGTTACATGAACGCCCGCTATTGCCTGAAAAGCAATAACACAAGAGAGTTAAGTTTATATGAAATTAAGAAAATAATAGATGTTTCCAAAAATGCCGGAGTATGGCGTTTTGACCTTACGGGCGGCGAAATATTTACCAGAAGCGATATATTTGATATTTTAAAGTACCTTCAAAAACGTTGGATGGTTGTCAACATTTTTACGAACGGCACTCTTTTAAACGAAGAAAAAGCTGAAAAACTGAAAGACTTTTGGAACATAACCAGGGTTATTTTAAGCCTGGATGGGCACACCGCGTCCCTGCATGACAGTTTTCGAGGTATAAAGGGCGGGTTTGATAAAACTGTACACGCAATTAAAATGCTTGAACGCCATGGTTTTAAAACATTTATAAATATATGTTTATCCAAACAAAATTATACATTTGCACAGGATATAATTGATTTCATAAAAAACAATTTTCAATCCTCATACATGCTCTCGCCTGTTCTGAACACAGGTAGAGGAGCAGATTATCTTTCAGACAACTTTGTACCTGCCGAAACATACGCGGAAGTAATAAAGCAGGCCCTCAGGCTTAACCACGGCAAAATAAAAAGAGCCTGCTCGGGATTCAGTAACTATTGCGGTGTTGGAGAAGAGTTTCTTTTTATTGACTGCACCGGCGACGTGTCTATTTGCCCGTCGCTTACAAAGCGGGAAGACTCAAAGCTATATATCGGAAACTTTTTTGATTGTAACCTTGAAAAACTGTGGCATGAAAATGAAACATTGACCGATTTTAGAAATGCGAGATGCAAAGATAAAAACACTTGCAGCCATTACGATAATTGCTTGGGAGGGTGTAGAAGCAGGGCATATTTGGAATCAGGCGATGATTTTTGCGGAAAAGATATTCTGGCCTGCAGCTTTTTTGGAGCGGAGAAAACCATTGAGCAAAAAGTATAAACTAAAAGAAGGCGTTCAGTTAATAGTTAAAGAGGATGGTCCTGAGTACAAGGCCTATTTAATTGACGCACATACAGGTTTTATAGCTGTCGGCAACAAAGCCACCCATGTGTTAGTACAGGAGCTTGAAAAGCAAAATGATATCGCAACTATTCTCAAAAACATTGAATTAAAGTATCCCTGCAGCCCCAAAGAAAATATTTTAAAATCTACAGACTTAATTATACAGTGGCTCTGGAACAGAGACCTTATCGCAGCAGTTTAGCAAAAAAAATGCCGTAGCATGGTTTTGAAAATTAACGTATAAGAAAGATATTTATTATGAAACATTTCTGGCCGATAAGCAAAATGCCTTCCTGGATAAAAAAAACATCCGATATCACGGTAGACATCAGCAGCATTAAACTTATCAAAACAGGAAGCTTTTTCTATTTATACTCTGTTTTTAGCGGTACTTTTTTTGAGATAGACGAATATGCATTTCTTTTATTAAACACCATGCAAACAAAAAGAGAAAACGCGCATAACTCTATACACAGGCTCAAAGGCCGCGCCGATAACGGGCTGACAGAAGCGGCTGCCGGAGAACTTGAAGAATTGGCAAAGCTGGGAGTTTTCAGTGTGTTAAAAAAAGAATATTCTCGCCGCAGCGGGCTTACAACCATGAACCTGGATATAACCCGCAACTGCAATCTTGGCTGCAAATACTGTTTTGCCGGTACGCCTATTAATAACACAGGAAACAAGCCCATGGATTTTGAGACCGCAAAAAGTGCCCTTCACTACCTGGCAAAACATTCTGCTTCCCATCCCAACAGATTAAACGTTGTATTTTTCGGAGGAGAACCGCTACTCTATTTCCCATTATTAAAGAAGATAGTTAAATACGCCGGCACGATAAAGGTGGAATACGGGAAAGATATTACTTTTGATATATTTACTAACGGGACTATTTTAAATAAGGAAACCGTTACCTTTATAAAAGAAAAAGGCTTACGAATCCTTTTGAGCATAGACGGCCCGAAACAATTTCACGATAAGCTGCGGCCCCTGAAAAACAAGGACGCTAGCACGTATGATGCTATTATGCAGCATGTAGACGAAATCCTGCAAGTCGATCCGGGAAAAATAGTAATACGGTCTACCCTGACAAAGGAAAACCTTTGTGTAACTGACACAATAGAAACCCTGGCGCAAAAAGGTTTTAAGAATTTTGTATTTGAAATGGTTGTTACTGACAACAGGGATTTATTAAAATATGAGGAGGAATGTTCCATCTTTGAGGGCGTGATCGAAAAACTTGCCCAAAATTTCAGGGGCCTTGTTTTAAGAGGTATAAAAGTAAACCTTCTTTCAGAACCCATAAAGAAAATTTTAAGCCCGCAGGATATTCCGCCTGAGTTATGCCGTTCTACGTGCCCTGCCGGAAGACAGTTTATTATTGTTTCGCCAGAAGGGGACATTTACCCCTGCCATTATTTTGCCGACAGGAAACACTGGAAAATGGGCACAATTTTTGACGGCAAAAGCCAGTTATTCAGTATGGTAGATGAAAACAAAATTGCAGATTTAAACAAAGGCAAAATCTGCGGTGACTGTTGGATGAGAGGGCACATTTGCGGTGGCCAATGCCCGTTTAAAAGCCTTGAAATTAACAGGCAAAAAGGACTGTTTGATAAAAACCATTGTTATAAAGAGGAAACAAAAAATATTGTTTCATTAAAAGTATTAAAAGGCCTTTACCCTAACCGAAATTACCCGTTTATTTCTACCTGGAGAAAAAATGCAGGATATTTATTTTAAAGACGTTGAAAAAGCACAAATCATATTGAACGCAGCTTCAAACGAAAACAACGCCAAGCTATCCCAGGCTGTCCTTCAAAACACTTCTTACCTGGACTCGATCGGTATTCAAAGGCTTCAAATCAATGTAAGTGCACCTGTTAACATAAGCCGGATTATTGAACAAAACAAAATCAGTATTGCCCTTATGATGCATCCCTCGGTCTTACTGGACCGCTCTGGAACAGAATTTGTTAAGAATTTTTCTTCCAGCAAATACGTCATTACAATTGGCATAAAAAAGGAATTAGGCGATAAACATATGAATCCCACAGAAAAGCTGCTTTTACAGAACTCGTCTGGTGTCGGCATACTTTTTTTCGTGGAATTATCGTTTGAAAGGGGCCTTATGAATAATGTGGCAGAAAGTATTGACTACTGGTTTGGAAAGGGAGTAAAAAACTTTATCCTTTCACCTGTTTTTGGCATACGTAAAACACATGAGAATAACGGCCTTTTTTCATTTAGCGATTTTTCCGAGCTGTATTACATACTGCAGGAAAAAGCAAAAAAATCCGAAAGTTTAAAACTGTATTTCCGGCAGGGAGTATCACCGAAAACTTTCCTTTTTGAACACCCCTGTAATGCGTATGTCTGTTCGGACAATTTCTGCCACGGCAGCAAAAGCGGGCTTCCAAGAAAAATATTCATAGATTCACAAGGAGACGTTTACCCAGAAAGCGGCCGTATGCACCCGGGACTAAGCATTGGAAACCTCTTTAATGATACCCTTAAAGATTTATTGACGGATTATTATCATTCTCAAAAGCATTCCCGGTTTGTTTCATTGTGCCAAAACGTTTTTGAAACCTATATTATTAACTGCCCTTATCCCGTTATACCACTTACTGACCTTTTGGTTAAAGAATCCTGGGAGAATTAATTTTGATTGACTTTATCTATTTTTCATTAACAGGCAAATGTAACCTGAATTGCGCGTTCTGCTATGCAAGCCCGTCTTGCCAAAATACGCGGGAGTTCAGCTTTAATGAGATAGTTGAGTTTCTAAGGGTATTTTCTATTAACGGGGGCAAAGGGGTACAGTTTACTGGAGGGGAAATATTTTTGAGAGACGATATTCTGGAAATACTCTCCCGGGCAGTTAATTTTGGTTTACAGGTAAACATCATTACAAACGGCACTCTTTTAACAGAGAAACCCATTAATTTTATTAAAAATAACCGCATTGATATAACCGTAAGTATCGACGGCCCGCAGGAAATTCACGATGTTTTCAGAGGTATGTCGGGAGCATACAAAAAAACAATGGATTGTATAAGCGAGTTTAATAAAAGAGGCATACATTTCAGTTTACAAACCATGGTTTTTCCTTCCCAATTTGAAAAACAGCTAGTGTGGCTTGAGGCTTTTGCAAAAAACAGCCTTCACAAGTATACCAGGATTACTGATGTTGCACCTGAAGGCAAAGGAGCCCGGTGCAACCAGCTGTTATGGCCGTATGAAAATTTAAAAGCCATACCGGAAGCCGCAAACGCTCTCACGCGCAGGGCAAACTATCACAAAATCTTTTTTACAAATATTATCAGCAGAAAAGAAATGGAGTATTACTATCCAGGCTTTGAAAACGTATTAAAACCCTGGATAATGCCCGACGGGTATATTTATCCTTTTTTAACTCACAACAAAAACTGGCGTTTAGGCAGCATTAATGAATATCCAAACTTGTGCAGTAGCGTTTTACAAAGATTTAATGATGTTTGTAGGCTTGCTTACAAAAAAGCCTTAACAAAACAATGTTTTTCTCTTTTTAATATAATAGCAGAAACTTCCCGGGAGGTGCCAGAAAGTGTCAAAACCTGAATTAGTAATCATAACAAATGTATTTTTTAATTATCTGTCTTACCTTGAATATCTAACAGCGTTATACAACCACAATCCTTTTTCGATAGAAAATTCGCCTTTAAAAAATATTGTGCTGAAATTCAGGAAAATAAGTTTTGGCAGCAAGCTGGGAGAAGTTGGAAATAAATTCTTTATCTGGAGTGTTTTTCATAATTTTCTAAGCGAAAGCGATACTCCCGAAAAACTCAATACAGTTTACAAAAATAATATTATTAATTATGTAGAACAAACCGTTGATTTGATAAGCAGCACCATTGACGGGCACTTTATGCCTATATGGGAAAAGCACCGTGTTATTATTGATACTACATCACAAATCATCCAAAACAGGATAAACCGGGACGTATTAGCAAAAATATCAAAAGATCACGGTTCCTGCTGGCCGGACAAGATAATCATTAACCTGGCGATAGCGACCGCCAGCGGCACATCGTATGGCTACCCTTTGACAATTCTTGCAAAAGAAAATGTGCCTGAAGAAAATATTTTAGAAAGCATCATTCATGAATTGGTACATTTTATCGATTTAACTGACACGGCCTCTACCATGTTTTTTAAGGTTTTCGCGCGAAAAATGAGCCAGCGGAAAGTTGCTCCGATTTTCCTGTGGATGATTAAACATGCCTGGATCTATTATTATTCCGGAGAATTTTTGAGAAACCATTTTAACATTAAAAATTTTGTGCCAGCCTATGCGCGGAGGAACAACAAGTGCAGCAGCATAGAAAATATATTTATTGAAGCAATAAAAAACAGGTTAGACGGCAGTGATCCTGGATCAATGAATATTGACCAGCATACATCCGTCCTCTGTGATATTGGGGAAAAAAGCCATATTTCAATAAAAAGTTGAACGTATGAATAAAGAAACTCTAAAAATAGGCAAAAACACCTATAAAGTGCACCATACTCCCGTAAACCATATCCTTATGGATATTGACGGCCAGTTTAATAGTATATCCAACAGGGAAAGGCTTCTTATAAACCCTTTTAACGGGTGCAGCCATAAATGTTTATTCTGTTTTACAAACAACAGATTTAACAATTCCACTTTCAGGCTTTTCAGGGAAAATAATATTATTACCGTTTTAAAAAACATTGCTGAGGTCCTAGCAAAACAGCTTGATGAAAAAAGGCTCGACGGGCTGGTTTACCTTTCCCCCTCCACAGACCCTTTTCAACTATTGAATTCAAGATACAATGTAACCGAAACTATTCTATCGGAACTTACAAAAAGAAATATCCCTTTCGCGCTTTCAACCAAGGGCCGGATAAGCGGTACCGCTATAGATTATTTAACAGGCAACTCGCGGTCTTTTGCTGAGATATCCATACTGACACTGGATGATGAAGTAAGAAAGAAACTAGTAAGAGGGGAGGCGATTTCGACGGAAAGCCAGCTTAACCTTATAGATACATTAACAAAACGCGGGATAAGGACAATAGCCAGGATTGATCCAGTCTATCCGTATATAAACGATGACAAGGATATGCTTAAAGAACTTATAGAAAAACTAAAGGCACTCAATGTACGTACAATTATATCAAGTTGTGCTAAGATCCCTGTAATAACAGAGGCAAAAAACATGGAGGATTTGAAAGCATTTAACTCAAACCTGATTGAAAGATATAATACCCTTTATAATTACCGGGATTCTGAATTCATCTATGCCGACATTAATTATCGAATGAGCATATTCAGGTTCCTAAAAAGTATTTGCGCTGAAAAGAACATGGATTTCAGGCTCTGCCTTGAATACGACAACAGAGGCATAAGCCTGGATAAGCGTTTATAATAAAAAACATGAATATTTACCTGATACTTCCTAAATCAGAATTAGAGATTTTTGGCAGCAATTTCGAGCAGGATTATGCCAGCATGTCCGGCCATAGGCATCTTATTTCTTTACTTGAAAAAAAAGGGCATTCAGCCAGGTCCTTGGATTGCATTGCAAAAAAATTATCGTATGAAGACTCCCTGAAATATATCAATGAGTTTTCCCCCTCGCTTATTGTCATAAGCTCTATACTTACCCCCCAGGACAGTATAAAGTATGCAAAATTTCTTGTTAATAACTGGGTAAAGGCACATTTGATCACTTTCGGCGAAACGACGCTGAACCACAAATACATTCTTAAAAAGGCCCACTGTATAGACTTTGTTATTATGGGCGAACCAGAAAACACGCTACTCGATATTGCCGATTATTATGAAGGCAAAATAAAAATAGGCGATATAAACGGGACAGCATACCTGCACAACGCTGAAGTTGTAGAAAATAAGCTGAGACACGCTATCGACAACCTCGATGAGCTCGGGATGCCAATACTAAAATTTCCGGAAGATGACACGAATAAAAGGTATTACATACTTTCCAGTAAAGGGTGTTATGGTAACTGCACTTTTTGCCGGACACAATCTTATAACCAGTTAAATCCGGGCAAAAAGTGGAGGTATAAAAGCCCCGGTGCAGTTGTAGATGAAATGGAATCCGTGCATAAAGTAAACAAAGGGGCCGTTTTTTATTTCTATGACCAGGAATTCATGGGCGGAGGCATACCTGAAGGAAAAGACAGGGCTTATAAAATTGCAGAGGAAATCCTGAAGAGAAACTTAAAACTGCGGTTTTCGTTTCTTTGCAGGCCAGACGACGTGGAACTCAACCTATTCAAACACCTTAAAACAACCGGCCTCAGCTCTGTATTTATAGGGATAGAATCCGGGTCACAAAAAGTCTTAGACAGGTTCAGGAAAGGCATTACGGTTGCGGTCAATGAAAATGCCATATATACCTTAAACGAGCTCAAGATACCGTTTCAGGCAGGATGGCTTATGTATCATCCTAAGGCGGTGTTATCTGAAATAAAGGAAAACCTACAGTTTATCAGAAGGACACGCCTTTACATGAGTATATGGTTTTATGTTGCGATTTTTAATGACGTACGACTGTATTATAAAACACCTTTATTCTGGGAATTCGCCAAAAATGATGGGAAGAGTTTTGAATCGCTTTATGATACCTTTGAGTATCCTTTTAATTACTCTGACCCGTCGATGAACATGCTGCTTATCGGGCTGTTTACTTTCCACCATTTGGTTAAACAGTATATGGGCCTGCTTACATTCTGCCTTAACAGATCCCATCTTATAGTAAAAAAGAAAACGCGGTTTATTGAATGGATAGACTATGTCGACAAAATGACCTCTTTTGAGCAAAACCTTGGGTTACTGGTTCTTGAATCATTTGAAAAAGCCGTACACATTATCGATGAACGCCAACGCACAATATCTAACAGCTTTTATTCTTCTGTCCAGGAATCTGTCGGGAAAGACATCGACAAAGAGGTTGTTCAGGATTTTTATAATTACGCGCAAAAACATTTTAAAAAAGATGCACAAAGCATGTTTGATGAAATACTGGATTTTCTTTTGTCCCTGGAAATTATAAAATCCGGCGAACTGGCTGCTTTTACTCAAAACCTGAAAGAAAATATATGAAGGGGGTTAAACATGGTTAACGAATATGTAACACTCGGTTCTAGGCAATATAAAGTAATCGAAGACCCCTGCAGGCACATAGTGGTTGTAATCGACACAGATTTACCTAAACTTTCATCTAAACAAAGGTTGCTTATAAGCCCGTTTAACGGATGCAGCCACCGATGCCTGTTTTGCTTTAAGAATGAATTTTTCACAAACGTGACATACAAGTTGTTTAGAGAGAAAAACATAATAACGGTATTTAAAAACCTGCCCGAGATTATCGCACGCCAATCACAGGATGTAGAGATTTATAACGAGGCGTACATCTCTTTAATAACAGACCCGTTTCAGCCGCTTAACCGGAAATACCGTTTATCCGAAAACATTATGCAGGAGCTTAACAGGCTTCATGTACCCTATGTTGTGTGCACAAAAGGCATTATAAGCGGCGAAGGTATTGAGCATATCAAGAAAAATACCAATTCTTTTGTAGAAATATCGGTTTTTACGTTACATGAAAAAATAAGGAAACAGATTGTTCGCGGCGACGGGGCAACATTGGATGAACAATTCACTTTACTTGAAAAACTTCAAAAAGAAAATATAAAGGTTGTCGCAAGGGTTGAGCCGATATATCCCTATGTAACAGACGATTTTGCAGATCTGGAACAACTAATTGATAAACTGCGCGTTTTCGGTGTAAGAGAGATTATTTCGGCGGTTTTAAAGATACCTGAATATACGGCAGAATCTAATTTTGCAGATTTAGCTCACATTGATTCTCTGTTGACCGAAAAATACAGAAGATTGTATAATAATAAATCCGACGGCCTTTTGATAGCCGATTCCCAATATAGAAAAAATATTTTCAGCTTTTTAGAGAAGGTGTGCGCCCGCAAAGAGATAACATTAAGAATTTGCATGGAATCTTTACAGGAGGCAAAACGATAACCGTTATGGAAAAATGGATAAGAAAATATCTTAACGTGCAGGAGTCATCCAGCGCCTATGTTGCATTTGACAAAATGGAACATCAATGTGGCGTTACTACTCCAGGAGTGTATCGGAAATACAATCCAGCAATAGCAAGCGACTGGATAAACCTTATCAATGAGATGAGCTATATCAAGCATTATAAAAACTCAGACAGGGTTTTAGATATCGGGTGCGGTGACGGTTATCCAATACTCAGTATTGCACCGTATGTTAAAAGCATAACCGGGATAGACCACTCAAAAAAGAGGGTCGAGGTTTCAAGGAACAATGCCCTCAGGCTGGGAATAGAAAACGCGTCATTCTCTGTTATGAATGGAGAAGAACTTACGTTTGGCGATAACTGTTTTGATGGGGTTGTCAGTGCAACAGCAATAGAACAGGCCGCAAATCCCAAAAAAGTGTTTAAAGAAGTGTATCGAGTACTAAAACCCGGAGCTGTTTTTGTGTCGGCTTTCCAGAATTTACATTTTTATCTGGGCAACAAGGGCCGCAACGAGGTATGCACGCTGGAGAAATATAAAAATTGCTATTATTACCTGTACCGGATAGAAAACAAGAATCCGTGTTATGAAAAGAACTATCATTGCAGGCTAAAACAGAATAGTACCGTTAATAATATCACCGGCCTTTACATGAAAAAAAACGCCGGCGGTGATGAAATTACCTTAAATAATTCCGGCAAAGATGAGTTCGGCCTGCCTTTCTTAAAAAAGTTAAAAGACAGCATTGATTCATGCATGTATTATAAAATACAGCATTTTACCCCGGCAACCCTCAAAGATGCTTTGACCAATACCGGCTTTAACCGTATTGAAATAGAACCGAATAAAGCAAGAATACTGTACCCTGTTATAAAAAGCATTGAAAAAGAAAATCTGCTCGCTACCCTAAAACCCTATTTTGAAAAGTTGTGCAGGAGTTTTTCTAACGTAAAATGTTCTACTCCACTATCTGAGAGCCATATTATTTTTGTGCAGGCCAGAAAACCGTACTAACCGCAGGCGGATAAATACGGTGTAAAAAAATAAGAGCGCCCGTAAACCAGGCACTCTTATTTTTTTTGTTCGTGCAATTTTTTGTGAATAATTTTTACTCTTTCGCTCTTTTTTCGTACAGTTTCTCATTAAGTATCTCATATACTTTCAACTGCCTTCTACCCTTTATGGTTGTTGAATAGTATTCCCTGTCCCACCCGGTAAACTTATAACCGTTGCTTTCAAGGGCTTTTTTGCGCGCATCATCTGATGCTTCAACTTCAGATGTAAGGCTTTCAAGCGGGGTATTTCCAAAAATGTAATCCGTTAAAACCTTAACTACCTCTACCTCCACCCCTTTGCCAGAAAGTTCTTCTGCGCCAATCTTAACGTCTAATTCAGCCGACAGGTGAGAAATATTTAATTCATATACACCGCATTCGCCGATCGATTTTCCCGATTCGCCAACAACAATGAAGATAGCGTTTCTTTTCTGATAATCTTCACTGCTAACCGTTTCAAACCATTTTTGCATGTACTCTTTTGTAGCCTTGATCCCTTCAGGGTAACCAAAACTGTTCATAACTTTTCCATTGTTCCACATTTGCATGAGAAATTCAAGGTCACCTGCTTCAGGTTTACGAAGCGCCAATTTTTCTCCTTTTATGGATAAACCTTTATCACCAAAAAGAGAGCATCGATAAATTCCATGATCGGCTGTATTTCCAGAACAGTGACAACTTAACAATGTAAAAGCAAACCCATCATCCGGTACCAGTTCACCAATAAAAGGATCAAAATAATCTTTCTCTACCATAATAAATCTCCTTTGTTAAATGTACTACTATTGTTCAAAAAAGCTCAATTTAATCTTAATTATTAAAACACTAGCGCTTATTTTTATCATTGTCAATGATTTTTTGGCTAAGTTTCACTCAGAATTCCTCCTAAAATGCAGTCCTATAAAGGATAGGAATTTTGATTTTTCCACCATCAGAGTGATTAACAGTATTATATATCCGTTTGCCGCGAGGAGGTTTTTTGTAGGTTGCCGCTGGCCTTGGGATGATGAGGGTAGTATTCTTCAGAGGTTATACAATCCGCTACGATAATAAAAACATCACGTCCTTTGGTTCGAAACTCTTGCAAGTCAGTCTACTGGCTCGACCCTGTGTTGTCGCGCCCATTGAATTAATGCATCCGGGTCATACAAAATCACACCATGGTTATTACCAGAATCACTCAGGTTTATATAGGGCACCCGATGCTGATATCGCCATCGTTTCAATGTAGAGTGCGCCAAACCCAGCAGATGGGCAGCCTGCTTCTCCCTCAAGAAGAAGGATGAATCACTATTCAGTTGTGGCCGGTGTGACGCTATAATTTTCTTGTACTCCTAATGTGCTAAAACTGTTAAACAAGTGTACATGAGAAGATACTAATGGTTCGTTCTACGTAAGATCTCTGAACTGACTATAGCACACGGGAATCTGATTTCTTTTTTACGGATATATCGCAAGTTCGATTCATACTTCTTACGAGGCCTGAGCGTTGACTCTGACCTGAGAGCTTAGATGGGGAATGGTCTATCTTCGATGGTCAGGTAGAGCTGGTACTCAATGGTGCTCGCGGGCGCCGCAGTACTTGGTGCCGCGATCGGTGAGGATTCGCAGCAGACTTCTGACTGATAACGGCAAGGCATTGGTCAGCCGGGACTTCGGCCAGTATCTGGAAGCCAAAGGACTCGGTCACATATTTGCTTCGCCTTATCACCCCCAGACCAATGGCAAGATCGAACGGTACCATCGCCCGATTAAGGAGCACGTGCTTTTGCACGTCTGGCAACTGCTGCAGGAACTTGAGTCAGAGATCGCTCAATTTGTTAAGTGGTACAACAGCCGGCGATAACATGAAGCCATTGGGAATGTGATCCCTGACGATGTGTATTATGCTCGCCGAGAGAAAATACTGGCCAAGCGCAATGAGCTGAAAAGAAAAACTGTTCTTGAAAGGAAAGAATACAACAGTACAATGGCAACCGGAGCTGAAATCGTCTCCTGAGTCAAAGGCCGCTTTCTCTCATTCTTGCTGACGACCTACAGTTCGGTGATGTCGACGTGTGGCGTCCAAAAAGGTCTTCCGTTTGGCGCGCAAGACCGCGAGACTGAAGCTGTCGTTGGAGAGAACGGGGTATGTCGGGCTTAGTTAGGCCCGGATATTAGCAGGATTAGGAAATGAAACGAACGGTTTGGGTATTCTTAATCGTTGTGGCGCTGAGCATAACGATAGGTGTGGGGAAGCTTACCAACGCCAAGGCAGGACCACCAGGTCAGGCTAAATCACCGGAAGATCGTGCTGCAGAACTATTGGTCCAGGATTGTATAGAAAAAGCCATGGAGCAGGCGGCGTCACTCAAAGAGCCAAATAAGAAGGTAATCGCATATCTAGAAATCGCGCAAGTGCAGCGGAAGACAAAAGATAAGGGAAGGTCGCAAAAGACCTTGGCCCTCGCAAAGTTGGAGGTAGGAAAGATGGAACAAGAAGCAGACAAGGCCCAACTGTTTAAAGAGATTGCCTGCGAGGAGGCCAACGCTGGGGATATATCAGCAGCCAAGGAGACAACAGCGAAAATACGGGACGAGAATCGGAAGACTGAGGCTAACTGGGCAGTGGCGTTGGCGCAGGCGGAAACCGGCGATGTGGCGGGGGCAAAGGAGACCGCTGCACAAATACCGGATGAAACAAAGGAATGGGTGTATGTGGGTATAGCAAGGGAACAGGCAAAAGGCGGGAACACAATTGCGGCAAAAGAGACTGCAGAGCAGATTTTGGGAGACTATCTAAGGACATGCGCATATGCGGCTATTGCAGAACAGCGGGCGAGAGTGGGCGACGCCAGGGGAGCGAAAGAGGCATCCATACTGGCGAAGAAGGAAGCGGAGAAGATTCAATCACAATCAAGACGGTACGAAGCGTACTACGAAATTGGGAAAGCAGGAGAAGTGCTTGCGGCAATTGCAAAGACCCAACTGAAAGAAGGGAAATTAGAAGAGGCAAAGGCGACCGCCGAGCAGATTGCCAACGCTGCTGAGCAGACTGAGGCTTACACGGCACTTGCTGAAGCCCGAGCAGAAGCTGGCGACGCTGCAGGAGCGCGGGAATTAATCAGGCTTGCTATTTCTGCAAGAAGAGAAATCGATTACGGATGGATGAAGGATTGGGCTTACGAAAAAGCAATTGCCAAGGCCCAAGTCAAAGTTGGTGATATAAGCGGGGCAGAAGCCACCGCCGAAAAGATAACTGACCCACAAGGTAAGTTCGACGTGCAAATGGATATCGCCGAAGCATTGGCACTTCGTGGAGAGGTGCGGCAGGCAGAAGAGGTCGCGGAAAAGGTGGGGGGCGGGGACGAACAAAAGGAGAGCATATTTCAGATTATCGCCCTTGCGCAGGCAAAGGCCAAAGATTTCGCGGGGGCTAAGGATACAATTGAGAAGATAATGGATAAGGAAAAGAAGGCTGTAGCATATGCCAACATGGCTGAATGTCAGGCGCAAGCACAGCATAGAGAAGAAGCGAGCAAGACAATTTCCCTCGCAAAGTCAGAAGCACAGTCAATACGTGCAGGATGGTGGAAGGATTGGACCCATTTCCATATTTGTGGCGTACAAGTGCGCATCGGAGATATAACGGGGGCACAAGTAACGGCAGGATTTATTGACGACACGGGATCGAGAGCTTCGGCCTACGCCGCGATAGCAAGGCTGCAAGCCAAAGCTGGAGATATGGAAGGGGCGCGACGGACGGCCGCTTTGGCGAAGCCGGCAATAGAAGACATCATCAAAAGAAGGGGAAGGGGTGAGCCTATCGCCTGGATTTGTGAAATGCAGATGTGGGCAGGGGATACGGGTGGGGCCAAAGAGACTTTGGCATGCATCAATAGGCACGAAGACCCTGAATATCGAATTGAGGTTTACATGGAAGTATGTTGGCAACTCCTTCAGGAAAAGGAGGGAGAGTAGAACCAACAGTGGAAAACAGCCTTCTCCGCTCGGCAACAGCAGGCGGAACGGAGGCGGCTCTTCACCCTCAGGATCACAGACCAGGAACGAACCAGACCCAAATGAGCGGAAGACCGCAGTGCCACTCGTCTCCGCTCGTCCTGGACTTGTTCACTATAAGACGATAACATCGAACCGGTCGCAGATTCGATGGTTGCAGAAACAAAGCCAGCCAACAATCTGCTCAAGCCGACCGTCAGGAGCCGGCGGCTTAGCAGTACGTGTTCGGCGTCAACGCGTCTCGCACCACCGAAAACCACAAGCAGAAAGAACACCCGCCAGCAACCAAGGGACATCTTACGCATTTCACGCCCGAATCGAGCATGCTGTCCTGCGATCCGCCCCGTCAGGGTACAAGAACAGCGCAAAGAAAGAGCGGCCGTTTTTGCAGCGGCCGCCCTTCGATGTTTGTGACTGACCAGATGTAGTAGCCAGTATTTGATCTGACATTTATGCTACATGGGCAGTTGCCTGTACGGTTTGATTCAGCATCTTCTCTTTGGCCAGTGGCACGCTGTCCAGGAACGTTTGCATTGGGATCTTTCCAAAACAGTACTTCCCACCATGGTGTCGTGCCTCGTTGTATTCCTTGAGCCAAGTATCCAGATCGGCTTGGAGTTCGTCAAGGCTGTGATAGATCTTCTTGCGGAAGGCGACTTGGTAGAATTCCTGCAGGAGGGTCTTGTGGAAGCGTTCGCAGATGCTGTTGGATTGAGGGCTTCGCGCCTTGGTTCGTGAGTGATCGATACCCGAGAACCTTCATCCAGCTTAGACGGAAAGGGTGCATGTGGGTTGAAGGCTGCGTCGGAAGCGGGGTAGAGGCTATTGACACGCCACATCTTCGGTGAATTGAGGCGTTGAACCGATAACGCAAACCTGCGCATTGTTGGTGGGATTTGGACCCGCCCACGGTGGCTTGGTTTGAGTGGTCCTTGGCATTGCAGTCCTTCGAGATCAATTTCGAGTTGCCTTGAGCGTCGAAACTGCCCGACCGGCAGGTGGTCCTGGGTCTCCCCAATAAGGATTGCATTTCATCTCAGCGAATATGTACCAGGCGGTAGCACCGATGTGCAGTCGGCTGAAATACTCCCAGTCAAAGCCCGTTGTCACACCATCATGAGAAGCTGCAACTATCCCTTTGCCATTGGCGTTAGTTGCCGATTCCTGCGCTCTACGCAACTCAGAAAGGCACAAATCTGACTTGTCCGATTGTCCCGTAACCTGATAAGCAACGGCCATCTGGGCGGTCCCTTCAAACCAAATTCCATCCTTATCACTATTGAAGTCGAATCCTCTGAAACCGTCGGTTTCAACGTAACAATTGCTTTCGGCCCAGTCGAGAGCCGGATGATAATCATCCATAGTTATCACCACCCAGGCCTGTATATCGAGGGGTATAGTGCTCTTGTTTAGGGTAATGCCGTCATCCAGTGTTCCTGTCCAGAAATGACCTTCGTTTGCGTCCCACATTGCCTCGACAAACATTTGGGCGTGATGGGCCAGATCCAACCAATTAGGATCTTCTGTGAGTTCGTACAGTCTCGTAAAGGCAACATAAGCATCAATATTATGCTCGGTAGATTTCCATGTGAGTTTAGTCTGTCCCTGTGGATTGTTACTGGTAGCCTCCCAGCCCTCATATCCACCAGTGTAACCTCCAGGTCCATTTGGATCCCTTGCATTAGCTTCTATCCATTCTCCCAGAACTCTTGCGGCCTCCAGATACGTACTTTCATTGACTTTCTCATAGCATGATATAAGTGCGATCATGACCCACGCCAGGTTTCCTGTATAGGTACCCACAAATCCTTTATCTTCGTGCCATGTGTTATGATTCAGGTCCCACCACCCAGCCATTCGGACTGTGTTTTCCCTGCCGTTAGGTTTCCACCCGTTGGACAGTATCAAATCACCACCTTGATAAGTGTTCCGGAGTCGACCGTCAGTAAAGAAGCGATCATAATCGATAGCATATACAAAAGCGTCTGCCATTAGCTGCGCTCTGTTTATATCTTCTGCTGTTCCTCTGACAAGTAAGGCGATAAGAGCCAAAGCATTATCATAGGTGAAGGCAACATTCTTCAAAACCACATCAAAATCATCAGAAGAAGGAATGGTCTCATAGCTAACCAAGAATCGCGGCTCGTCGAGCCGGTTTTTATCATACTTGATGTCATCTAAGTAAAACGTGATGTCGCGGTAACTATTTCTGAGGCCATGTGTAACCCAGCCAAAACCACCAAGGACGTAGCTCAAATCAAGACCTCTGAGGTCTATCGAGTACTGAGTCCAGTTGGCGGAAAGAGTTGTGTAACCCAGCGAAATCTTGGGCGAGGAATCAGGGTAGGGTTTGAGAGGGTATCCACTATCTGCGCGTCTACCTACGCCAAACGCAAAGAACTCTACTTTCTCTCCCCCAGTTGCTCCTCGAACCCAGAAGGTCAGTTGTGTGGCACCTGTAAGGTCGACACCGGCGTTGGGGTAGTCTCCCCAGTTGAGCTTTGGTTGTGTCTCCGCCTGTTGCAGGATTCCGTTCATAAAATACCATCCGCCCCAGCTAAGTTCATTACCAACGAACCTGTTCACGATGCAGGTATCGCCCGAATGTGGCCAGACGGTCGAAGAATTGCAGGCAATCTTATCTTGATCTGCTATGTCTGGCATTTTGCCATAAGTCACAAAGTGATTGCCTGCAGCAGATAGGTCGGTGTAGACATCGAATGTCTGATGATACTTATCCATTACCTCATAGATATGCTGGTATGCGCCATCTACATCTGCAATGGAATTTAACGGCACAACCATAAGCAGTGCTGTCGAGGATACGATGAAGCTAATTGACTTTTTGGTCCTGTGTTTAGCAGCCATAATTGTCCTCCTCATATAGAAGACCATTGCCTCGCAACAAAAGGCATTTGACTGTCGGAAACCGTTCGATATGGGCCGGGAAGCAACGTTTCATTTCTTATCTGTTCACACCCGGTTTTGGCGCATGTCGAAAGCAGTTTTCCTATGGCTGACGATGCCCCAATCGAATCCTTAAGGTGCAAAAGCGAGACTTGGAAGTTCGGCCGAGATCCTCTAAGCGAGTGATCACAGATAGAACCCAAAGAACTGCTTCTGCAACTTAAAAAGATTGTATCAGAACTGAGCTTTTTCTTCAAAGAGAAAAAAGGTCTGAACCCAGAAAACGGCAGACGTACAGAGCTAAGCAGGCAGAAATGAATATGCGCGGCGACCAGCCCCACAATCGCAAAAATTCAGAATTCTTACGTTTTCTGAGCCTTTTCGCTATCCTCCATAAATGACCTAGTAGGCGTTTTGATGGTAAGATGGTTGTTCCTGTAGTTTTTGTACCGGCACAAAATATTCTTCAAAATATAAGAGGAAGAAGTAAGAACTTACTCCATACACAGGATCACCGGCGGCACCCCTGTACATTATGCCTCATGCAGTCTTTCTGAAACGAGAACCACAACGATCAAAAAAGCCCTCCCTGAATCAGCGGAACAACGTCCAAGCCCCTGCCGGTCCCTCGAACCAGGTGGCGCTGGAGTCTTCCCCGACCGCAAGATCGTGAGTCTCGGTGGAGCCTTCCCGCCGGGCGTGCCATTCACCTGGTGCAAGATCGGTCACAAGTATGTGGGTGGGCTTATCGCCGGGCAAGATGAACGTCATCGGCTCGCTGGAACGGCGGCTGTCCCTTCGCATCAGAACAACCCAGGACGCTTCGGGCCCCTCAATAATGCAGCCCACGCGTTCGCCTGCGTCGAGCCTGCGAACCGGCCATCGCGATGGGGACCGGCTGTCGGTAACCTGCATAACATTGAGGAACAAGTCCTCGGCAGCGGCTGCCTTCGGCGAGACCTCAATCCGCCACGCTCCGGCCTCGATGGAAGTTCGCTCTATACGTCTGGGATCGACGTTGTTGGCCCAGTTCCGGCCGAACACCCAGAACTCTTTGCCCGGCCCGCCGACTTTGGCGATGGCCGCGTTCGCCGCCGTCGGCAGGAGCGTATCCAAGATGAGCCGGCTGCTGTCGCCGTGCTCAGTACAATCGACCACAGCTGAAGCCGAATCCAGGCGAGGCTCCTCGAGCGTATGCAACAACCAGTATTTGCGAAAGGCGGGATTGGCGCTCACGACGCGGTCGAAGACAATGACAGCCGCTGGCACGCGCGGATTGCGCAGATTCAGAAAGACGAAGCCGCGCGTCACCTGCTGCACCTTTTTGCTGTAGGCATCGGTGAGGTCGCCCTGCAAGAAAGTGAAGTCGGGCGTCTGCGGGTCGGGACCGAAACCATGGGCGAGCACCTTTCCCGTGCGATACCCGTTTTCAGGGGCGAGCAGTACATCGAGATTGCGGGCTTCGGACCGGCCGTGGGGAAGACGCTGGCCGCCGTCGTTGCCGTAGTCGCGACGGCCGAACTTCTCGTTCGGATTGTAAACGAGCAGACTGTTGTGCGCGATGGTGCGCCACGAGTAATTCAGGCAGTGCGAGCTGCCATAGCCGCCAGCTGAGCCGCCCTGATAGATGCCGGAGTCGATCGCCAGCGCGCCCTTGTAGTATATCTGAAATGCGCCGGCGTCCAGATGCTGATGGTTTACGAAGTTATATTCGTTGACCTTCATCTCGGCGATGACGGCGTTCTGGTCCCAGCCGGTGCGCGCAACGGTCCAGCCAAAGGGCGAGCCGGAGTACCACGACAAGGGCAGCGTGGTGATGGATTTCGACTGGAGCGAAGTGTCCCGCCAGAGCACTTCAAAGATCGTCTCGTTGCCACCGCTGCCGCCCTGGCGCTGGTACTGGTCGAGCAAAATGCAGTCGCCATAATAGCTAGCGGTTAACAGTGTCCCGATGTACTGGCTCCAGGGCCGGCCACGCGGTGCGCTGCAGGCGAAGGTGTCGCCGGCCCGCAGCCGCTGACCATCAGGCCGGGTCGTGTAGATCCATAGGTAAGGCACGAAATGCTGCTCGGTATTATAAACGTTGCCCGCGCCGAGCCGGTCGAAAATCCACAGAGGATACGTGTCCCAACTGTAGCGGTGTGGACCGTAAGAGTCCCCCTGGTGATAAGCATGCCCAGGATAGAACCAGTTTCGCACCGGCAGATGCTCGTGAAAAAACCGTCCGGCCGCCAAGCAGTACATCTCCGGGAACTCATTATAAATGGCGATCCCCGCCGAGAGCATGTCACGCATAATCATCGCTTCGGAGGAGTGCCCCGTGACCGAGCCTTGCCGTGTAGGTGGATAACCGCACTCCTGCGTTTTGGCCAAGCGAACCAGATCCTTGATGAACGCCTGTTTCTCCTCCGGCGTCAGCAGGCCGTAGCACCAATCGTAGACCATCGCGCCGGTAACCATCATACGACCCGTCTGGCGACAGGCATCCTGGCGGTCTTGAAGCTCGCATTCTTGCAGTAGTGGCAGTACCGCTTCAATGGTGGCACGTGCCAGCTCCTCGTCGTGAGTCACCAGGTACTGGAGCGCATCCCATTCAACTTTTGACTGTGGTGACCTCCTGGCATAAGCCTGCAACCGATCAATCGCTGGTTGTAGCACCGGGTTCTTCAGACGCTCCGGCAACCGCGCCGCGTGCTCGTCGCGCAGGTACAGCCGCGGATGCTCATCCAGCGGCACGGGAATCTGTACACCGTTGGTCTCGAGCCACTGCATTTCGGCCTCGGCAGGCGAAGTACAGAGTACCGACGCAAGTGACGTTATAATGACTGCCATTTTCATCCAGAATCTCGATATCATATTGATACTCCTTGATACTACAGGCATTCGCCTGTTCTCGGCTCCCGTTTGTGTTAGGCTGGCCTTGGGGGTGATTGCCGACTTTTCTGTTTAGCTTTGAGATGCAGCACGGCGTCGCCGGAGAAAGGAGTCCGCAAAGTTCGTTCGGCCCCGCCGAAAGTCTCCTCACCCGGCACGGTCTTTCCATCCACCGGGTGAACCCACTCCACGATGATTTGATCCGACGCCGGCGTTAGGTCCACTGTCACCTCGCCGCCCTCGGGTAAATAGACGATATATTCTTTTCCAGGATCGGCCAGGCAGAAGCCGGAGCTTGCCAGCTCCCAATGGGGCATCATGAAAGCGAGGGGTATCCGATCCGCCAATCGGCGTGCAACACCCATCGCCGCTCGAATCGGCTCCCAGCGAGGCTGGAACGGCGTGCCCAAAATCGCGCCGTCGTAGGGATCCATGAAAAGTGGATTGTAGCCGCGAAGAAAACTCTTCCACACCCAGCCAGGATTGCCGCCGACGCCCCAGACGTGATCGGTGTCGAGCAGACCAACCTTTCGCCCATCCCACGCGGGTGGCGGGTCACGATAGCCATCCTGGCTTCCGGGCGAGATCCAGTCTGCCGGACTGGCGAGCATGCTTGCGATCCGCTCGCCGCCGTGCCCAGTGATGCCGACCGGGTGCTGCTTGGGCTTCGTCCGCTCGTAGTCCTTGACCGTCCGGACCACCCACCAGTCCCACGGCTGGTTCCCGCCTTCGTTGATAACCTCATACAGCACGTTGTCCAAGTCGTTCACCGTATCGACAACCTTGCGTATATAGGCGGCTTGAAGCGACGTGATAGCCGGGCTGGCGAGCGAATGTATCTCCAGCACGTTACCGTCGCCGTTTAGGTCGCCCGTGATGCCATTGATGTTATTGTCCGGGTGAAAGGGATGACTGCGATATGCCCAGCCGTCCGCCGCCAGCACGCGACGGTTGGCGTGGCTCAAGCCCCAGCCCTCGAACAGCATAATCGAGACGTAGATTCCCATCTCGCCGGCGGCGCTGACGCGCATCCGTAAGCGGTCGAAATACGCCGGATTGAACTTCGTCAGATCGAATTTGGGTTTGACATCCAGAGCGTTGCTAGGTCCCGTCCGCGCCCAAGGCAGCGGGGCCACATAGTGAACGAAATCCTTTCCGAGTTTGCCGTTGGCTCGACTATCCCATGCTACCGAGTCCCACGTCCACAAACGAATGAAGTTATGACTGTGGGCATCCAGGAAATTGAGATAAGCCGTAAAGTCGAAAGGAGCCGGCGGGTCGGACTTGCCCATGTCCACAAGGTTGTTCCACGTGTGCGCTCCGGTCAGATAAACTGCTTTCAGTGATCCATCCGCGTTTTTCGTTCCGTCGGTGAAGTATCGCGGATTGGTCGGATGGACTCGTAATGGCCCGGCCGCAGGTGCAGCCCGCATTGCGGCCGGTAATACAAGCAGTGTCACACACGTTGTCCAAATTCGTAGTTGTTGATTAAGTCTCATGGTTTCTCCTGATTATTGCGTGTCAAAACAAATACCTCGTCACTGTTTCTCGGCCGAGTTCCGAATCGTAGTCTGCTAAGTGCTCGTTGAAAAGCTCCAGGGCAGGCGCCGGAAGCAGCGGTTCCTTGACAGACCATCAAGGCCGCCAGCAGTGCCAAAAACTTGGTCATCTGTTTGAGAATTTTCATCGATATTGCGTTTCGGTTTTAATACTCGTTGTCAGGGGCTTACCGTTCACGGATCCGCCGAGTGTGCCCTTGGGATTAAAACGCACCTGCCATCGTTGACCGATGTTAACACCCGCCGGAGCCGAGAACTCCAATGCGGTGGGCTGTAGAACACCCTCATAGGTCACCTCAAACACGTGCAGAAACAGGGTTCGTGAACTGCTCTGTGAGTCGGCGACCTCGATTCGCCATGGACACACTGGCGGTCTCAACCGTCCTTCGGTCATGTGGTTGTATTGGGCAGTTGGCTCGAGGGGATGGCCCCAGGCCTCCTGACCCGGGCCGCCTCGCAGAACAATCTCGGCCTTCTGGGGCAGCAACGTGTGCAGAAACATCCGCGACCGGCCGTACGACAGCACCTGCCTGTCACCGTCGGCTTCAGGCTGGCTGAGCCATGTCAGGAAATCACCCTGGCGCTGTGGCTTGTCGGGAACGTGGAGAAAGAAATGGCGGGCAAAATCAGGACGTGTCGCCTCCACCCGGTCGAACACAATGAAATATTCCCGTTCACCACGCAGGTAAAGAAACTGACGCATTACTTCCCGAGCTTTGGCGGAATTATAGCCCTTTGTAATGTTAGCAGCAGCGTAGGTATAATCGGCATTGTGCTCGAAAGCGACGATGTGGCCCCGTTCGCGAGGCAGGCCGTTACTCTCATAAACGTGGCGTAGAAGGCCGCCGTCGTTCTCATTTCTCCTGTCCCGCCGAAACTTCTCGTTGGGATCGAAGATGGTGACAATATTAAAGATCAGCGAACCGCCTGCGTAGTAGTCCGAGTCGTTGTGCCCCTGTCCGCCCTGACGCGAGATGAGCGCGCCGCGTTTGCAGATCAGGAAGTGACCTTCGTCGTCCCTTGCGTGGCCGGCGAATTGCGGACCGCAGCCGAAGAAGGCCCATGTGGAGTTCGGATCGTTCCACGCACTCCGCATATATACGTGGCCCGCGCCAGCGAACAGGTAGCCCAGCGGAAGCGAATCTGGGGCTGTTACCGGTATCGAGGGATCATAGCAAGCCACACGCTGCCACCGCTCGCGAAGCCAGTCTGGGCTGCGATCGGAAAACCACTGTGATAGACTATCGTGAAGCATCGGGGCAGCGCGGGCGAACGCACCCGGGCGGGAGCCGTTCCCATCGTCGATCCAAGCTGTGCGCTCATTGTGAGGCATCATCGTGTAGGCTACCCATCGAGGCTCTTCCACTGGATAGCCCCAGGGTTTGATCTGTTTGAACAGATCGATGCCCGTCGCCGTACGCCATGCGTGGAAGGCGTACGGGATCACAGTAACCGGCCCGTAGGCGCCATGGCCATACGATTCCGACCAGACTCCGCCTATACTGTTGAACGCGGGTATGCACTCGGCGGGAGCGCGCTCGGCCCAGGAGTCGAGAAAGCTTTTTGCATCCGGCTCGTATATGGTGGATGCGCCGCTAATTGCCAGAGCGATAAAGAGCTTCTGGGTCAATGCATCGCGGCTATTCATGATGTTCAGATGAATCGGTCCCCAGGTCTGGTTATATTCCCAGTGGCCCCACTTAAGCAGGATGCGAGGCTCGTTGGTGAAAAAACGCAGCCAAGTGCCGAGGGCGTTGCCGAACCGAACGCGCTGCTCAGGCGTCAAGGCTTCGTAAATCCAATCATAGGCGATGGCATGGTAGCCAAAGTGACTACCCCGGCTATTCGAGATGAGAGTGCTGTCACCCCATTGTTTGATAATCACGTCAGCATATGGACGGGCGTCGTGGCCCCGTTGGCGTTCGACCAGGTATGCCAGGCCGCAATTCATCAGATCCTCGGGGATTGACCACTGGTTGGTGATGTACTGGATGCCGCCTCGTCTCACGGAATCTTCGGCGCGCTGCTTGACTACCCGATAATCCTCGGAGAGCAATCCGTCACACTGCTGCGCCAGCTCCTGTACATCCTCGATAAATAGCCTTGGATGTGCGGCTTTGACCTGATAGATTGTCTCTCCAAACGAAGCACTAAAAGGGACGGCGACAAGAAGCACCATCACTGAAATAACACTCAATCGATCCATACCGGATATCACTCAATTCAAGTACACATCGGCTAGGGTTTGTAGGATACACGTCTTGGAATATAATGCCACACTTTCCGCGGCCGTGCAAGCATTCTTGCAAAAGGTAATCGTCCCAGCGATTGTGTGAGAATTTTTGTATTGGAGTAGCCCTTTGTCTTTACGGTTTAGATAACCTGTCTGAAGTCGCAAATTCCTTCATTTCCGCGGATAAACTGGGCCAAATACGGGTGAGATAGAACCTTCTGTGGACTTTTGAAGCCACGCATCGTTTTGGCTCGAATCTTGTAGGTCAACCCAATGATACGCTCGGTCGTGTTGTTTGTGGCATCCACCGGGTCTCGACTAACACGCCTCCATGTACGCTCGATATGTTGAAGCAGTTGATTAGCCTTCCAAAGTAAGCCGCTACGACAGTTAATAAAGCGGCGAACTAAACGCTCGATCTCAGGTGGAACATCAGGGTTATTGAGATGCATATGTAACAGCCCGATCAATTCCAACATCGTATCGGCCTCATATAGCATCCTCTCAGAACGAAACTTACGCGACAGCTCCCACGCACGCCTGCATTTGCTTTTGAGCCAATGGGCAATACAGATCCGATGCATCGGCTCAGGTACAATATGCTCGTAAACGTTCAACTCGTCGGTCCGCAGTTCTTCGGCACCTAATAGGGCAATAACCCGCCCGACATGTCGGCGTACACGCTGGGTATCGGTCTCGTTAATCGGCTCAACAGAAAGCAGATGCTGACGCTCAACATCTACGAAAAACAACAATCCGGCCTTCTGACCGGCCATTTTTGCACCCGTGCCATCGACGCCAACAACGCGCACTTGCATCGCAGGTGCCTGCATGTGCAGAGCCTTGGCCTTTTGTCCTGATTGAGCTACATCGCGTTCTATACTGCTCTTGGAACCTTTCCATTCAAACGCCAATAGAAAGGTCTCCACCGCTCGGTAACTCAAGCCCAGCATGTAGAGAAATACACCCATTGAAATCAATCGGTCTGACCGTTGTCGTCCATGACCTACGCCCTGGACTCTGTTCGTCCATGTCGTACCGCAGTAGGGGCACTTCATCCGCTGCTGTGCTACAGCCTGAATTCGGATATCGCTGATAGTTCGATGGCGGATACTCGAATGTCGATTACCGCCAAAACGATGACAATGTGGGCAATGGCGTTCAAGTTTCAGGTCGCTTTCTACCGAAGGAAATATATAGTGAACCATTTTGGGCCTCCTTGCCTTTTTTAATAGCCTAATGTTCTTTTCGGCAAAGAGGCCCTTTTAATATCACTCATATCACATTTCTTGGGACGATTACGGCAAAAGCCTTTGCAGTATCTTGTTGGTTTAGCCCTATCGATTGGATTGGTCAATGCCAGATTATCTCAATGCCACCTGCATAAACCGCAGGCGAGCTTAGATTATACATTACCCTCGAGAAGCTATCAGCTGCAAGAGTATCGTCGTTAAAGGGACTAAAGACCGCCTGCAAAAATTGCTGGGGCTCTTCACAGGGAACATCCGCGTGGGCAAAGGATTTATGAAGTCTCAGGAAACTCCGAACGCAACAGACCTCGACAAATACCCCCACTCCGACCAACGGCAGCCGGGAGGCGGTTTGTATGGGAGAGCCGGAGCGGTAACCCTGACCATACCCTCACAAATTTAGAATAGAATTTTTACCTCTTTTTTTTCTGATCGATTAATATCCGAATCATAATATGTCGACTACGATGATAGGTAATGTAACCAATATCGGGAGAGAATCTGCAATGCCAGCGGGACAACGTCAGCATTTGACTCCTCAAATGATGATCAGGAAGTTTACGGGTGAAGACGGCAAAGTCCTCGAACTCCACAAACCGAGTTTGAGGATTGGTACTCGCCGTCGATCGCCCAGGGGCATTCTCTTTATTGACAATTTCTATCGCGACCTGATTTCAGACCTTGATTCTGACTTGCTTATGCCCATTGAACAAAAGTTTGCAAGGTTCTACCCATCGATAGTTGATCAAGAAAAACCGAGAGAGCTCTCTGGTGAGGGAGGTGCGGCATTAGTCGACTGGATTGCCGCCATGCTTTGCCGCACAAAGGCTTTCATCTGCTTAGCAAAAGTGATTGTCCACATGGAGAACGAGATTCTTGTAGAGTTAGTGTCTCAATTAGCCAATGAATTCAGAACCCATTGGTTTCGTGAATGGCAAGATATTTTGACAAGAGCAGATTTTCGCTGGAAAATGAAGGTCTTTTCTGATGAATGTCGTATTGTTCTCACTGATAATCCTGTTTGTCAGACGAACGGCCTCGGACAGGGAGGTGCAATCTTGATGGTACCTCTTTCTAAGCACCATATCCTCTTTGGAGGCCGTCAGGAGGCAGTAGAACGATGTCGAGACTTTACACTTGGTCAAGTAAATGCATTTCTGGCTGCATGGGCAGATAAGTCTATTTTTGCAGCAGACCGGAAGTCTCTTGAAGCTGTTAAGCTTAACCTTGAAGGCGAGGGAACTGTTGGAACAGATCAATGGTGTGAGGCGGCACGTAAACCCTTTTTTGGGAGTTCAGATAGAATCCAGCTGGCACAGTTTCCCTCCAAACAGGATTTGTCGACTTGGTGGGAGCAGCTGAAATCAAGTTATGGTGAGCCACTTCTTGAGGAGTAATTTAATCGCATAAACCGTATGCGCTCAGATAGAACTCCTGCAAAAAGTGCAGACAAGCTTTACAAAAAACATTCTCGCTCAGAAAGGCTTTATAAAGTGTCAAGAAATTCCAAACACATCAGATCCCGATATTTGCCCGCAAACACAGGCAAGAAAGTGTAAATGAAAAGTGTATAGGGATAATCTTGAACGGTTCTTCACATTTATAAGGTTCCCAGGTTAATGTATATTGTTCCATCTCAATCCTTTCCTTGAAGCCCCTCCTTGGATAGAATGGTTATCTACATTTGGCCGTATTTATTGGTGAACATTCGTACAAACACAATATGTGAAAAGATGTACATCTTCATTAGGAAGAATTAATGACTAAGGCCGGTTTTACTCCGATATCCTTTTGATGCCTATGTGGACCTTCATATGAAATCCAACCCAAAGGATATGGCACGCGCTGAGGTGGTATCGGCGCTACGGTCTGCAATGACCGCCCACAAAAACGGTGAGACGTGTGACTGTGGGAATCCGATATGGGTCATTGGCTCAGCGTTTGCTGGCAATGCCTGTTTCACGTGTATAACCGGTGAAGCGTATCCTGACGGTGACTATGAGATTGACGAGGCCATCTGAAGCAGGCCTTGGAGGAAATGTGCCGCCGCAGCCGCAATGCCAAAGAGTAAGCATCCCAACCGCCCCGACTCGCGACTGCCTGTCATGGGCGGGTGTGGAGAATCCACGGCGTCAGCCCCTCCCCCGAAATTTGGACCAGTTTTTAAGAGCTGGTAGCAAGCAGTTGTGATATATTTACTTTTTTAAAAGAAAGGAAATAAAGATGAAAGAACGATCGTTTCGGCCATCACCAACTGTGGCTAGTAAGTTGGCCTCCCACGAGAATATCTCCCGTCGACAATTCATGCAGGTCGGAGCAGGGATTGCGACGTTGGCATTGGGCGTCCTGGAGCTGCGTGGCGCCGAGGAGAACTCTCCATCCCAGCGTCCAAATATTCTTTACGTCTTCTCCGATATGCAGCGGGCCACATCTCTTGGATGCTACGGTGATACAAATGTTCGGACGCCGACGCTCGACGCTTTCGCTGGCCAGGGGGCACGTTTTGAGGCGGCGATGTCAAACACACCGGTGTGCTGTCCCCATCGTGCGTGCCTGATGACAGGCCTTTATAGTCATCACCATGGGGTGGTCAGCAATGGCGTCAATTTCATACGTAAAGCCCGTGGTATCGCCGAGCATTTTCGTGACGCTGGCTACGTGTCGGGGTACTCCGGCAAATGGCATATCCCCAACGGATACGGCTCGGAGGATTCAATGCCTTTGGGATTTCCTCGCGGGTCGAACCGCAAAGGATTCGGAAAGAGGACGCGTGGCCACTATGTGCGCATAACCGTTCGTGACGAAAGCGGGCGGGAAGTTGAAAAAGAGGTGTACAGGCCGACCCTGGTAACAGATGAGACGATAAAGTTCATTGAGAAGCAGAGCAAAGGCACCAAGCCGTGGATTTTTTTCGCGTCGTGGATACCTCCTCACGGCCCTTACGCATCCCCTCCGAAATTTCGAAAGCATTACGAGAGCAGGATCGATCTGCCTCCAAATGTCCCTGAAGGATTGCCCGAAGAATTTGCCCGCTCGAATCTTCCCGACTACTATGGCATGGTAGAGAGTCTTGATGTGGAGTTCAAACGCATTCTTGATGCGTTGGATCGTTCGGGGGCGGCAAAGAATACTATCGTATGCTACTCGTCAGACCATGGTGATATGATTGGCTGCCAGGGCTACAAGGCGAAACGATGGCCATATGAGGAATCGGTGCGTGTTCCATTTCTGATCCGCTACCCGGGCGTGATCCGGGCGGGCCAAGTTATCGAAGATCCGTTTAGCACCGTCGATGTTTATCCGACGCTGGCGGGATTGGCTGGGATTAGAGCGCCGAAGGGACTTGACGGTCTTGACTTCTCGCCCATGCTAAGGGGAGAGAGCAGCAGGTCACCTCGCGATTATGTGTTCCTGCAGATGATGTATGCCTATGTGCCATGGCCCGGCTGGCGTGCTCTCCGCACGCACCAGTACACATATGCCCGTACAGTCAAAGGGCCTTGGTTACTGTTCGACATAGCCAAAGATCCTTATCAGACGAACAACCTGGTTAGCGATCCGGCATCTCAGACCCTTTTAGAGGAAATGGACAAGCGTCTGGCTACCATCATGAAGGAAACAGGCGATTCTTGGGACATCAAGTCTACCACAGGCGATATCAAGAATTGGCTGCCCGGGGGCTCCAAGCAAAAGAGCCAGAACCTTGGAGTGCCATGGCCTGACGGCCAAGTGGAAGCTATGAAGGAAGAAAGTGGCGGCGGTCGCAAAAGAAAGAAAGGCGGGCGGCGGAAGGTCGATAGCACTGCGGCGGACGACGGCGAGTAGTCCATCAAGTGAATTCACGTGACTAATGACCTCCTCGTAATGCCACGAAAGAAGTAAGAAATCCGTCGTCTCGCCAACGATCGTTCCATATCCTCCCCACCCACGCCACCAAACACCCCCTCCAACCCGCCCCGCGACAGCCGGGAGGCGATTTGTTGGAGGACACACAGCCGGAACCGTGAATCGTCCATGGTAGGTACCGTATCGGAATGACTGAAAGCGGAAGTTCCTAAAATGGTTTTGACGGCAATACTATACAGTGTTAAATTATTTATTAGGCCGAGAACGCCTTAACTGACAATTCAGAGTGTGGTGCAAGGATGATTGAAATAGATGGCATAAAGTCCGAGAGAAGGAGACACTACTTTTTTCTGAATCCCTATGAAGATGCTGCTTTTACCAAATGCCCTAAATGTGGGGACAACACAAAAATACGCAAATTTCCACTGGTTATTCACATCGACCCTCAGCAGCTTCTGCTCTTGAACAAGAAATGTCGCTACTGTGTTAAATGCGATTTGATAATAGCCAAAAAGTCTAACTTGGAATCCTTAATGGCAGCCTGTTTTGAAGGATCGAAGCCAGAAATAATAGGGAATAATTATCTTGTGATGGGTGTTGCAGAAAGAAGAGATTGGCTGGAGGGCAAGAAAGGCAAAATGCCACAAGGTGAAACAATAGAAAGCATGTTTGTGTTCAAAGACATTCTGAATTTTGAACCGGTACACGCCGGTTGGTATCGCGAAGATGAAAATGAAGGTTCCAGGCGACACTAAAAGCTATAGTCCGACAGCTAGTCACCATACTCCACCACAACCCGCTCCTGCCGGGAGGTGGTTTGGGTGAGAGCCGGAGCGGTACGTTATTTGGTAGAACTCCAGTTATGTAGAGGTCATCTGGATGTGCGCTGCAGGTACTTTACATTACCTCTAAGATTGGGTAGAATTGCCTTTGAGAGAAGTTTATATAACGGTTCAGATATTGATGCGTTTGGCGAATCGTCTATTATGAACCCAACCGGTGATTTCAAGTACGGCAGGAGTTGTAATTATGGCTTCGATGAACCATAACGAAACGAGGAGCAAGACGTGCACTAACACCATGCGGCTGGTTCTTGGCTGGACGGTAATCGCAGCAATGGGGGCTAATGGCAGCTATGCTGAAACTGTTGCCAGCCGGCTACGAGAGTTCGAGAAAACGCCCTATCCACGGATTTCGATGCTATGGGCATCGGTTCGCGGGGACAACTCCCTTGAAAGCATGGCCAGACACGATCTGATCATGACGGGAAGTGGACGTCTCGGCCTGAAGTGGGATGGGGATCCAAGGGGTCTTGCGGACCACTTTACAGCCAACTCAGTGGCGGCAGCAAAGAGACGGATCGCTGAAATTCGCACGCTCAATCCTGACGTCGTGATCATCGGTGATCTGCTGTTCTACGAATACCCCGATAGTTGGCTGCCCGAGGACCATTCGTGGTGGCTGCGTAAGGATGGCAAGCGCCAGCAGTTTTGGCCGGGGACTCACCGGATGGACTGGTACAACGAGAACTATCGTCAGCACGTCATCCGGCAGACAGTTGCACTCAAGGAGGCCGGTGTCGATGGCGTTTTCTACGACAACATCCGCAATGAACCACAACCCTGGGTGGCCTTTTTGAAGGCCGTACGCGAGGCGGTCGGCGACGATTTCCTGATCCTGGCCAACGCGGGTTACGCGATCGGCAAATACGATTTCGCCGCCCCATACCTGAATGGGATGATGTACGAATCGGGCTGGAGCCACAGCCGCACACAGTGGGACAACTGCATCCGGCAGATGCAACACACTCAATCGCTGCTGAGGCAGCCGCGAATCAGTCTCATTGAGCGGTTCGAAGAGATTCGAGAACGTGCCGGTTGGCCCGGCGACGCCAAGCGAGGCCAGAAGCCTCCCACCGACACTGCAGCCCGATGGTGGAGCCTCTGCTATGCTCTTTCGATAGGTGATTTCTATTATCTTTTTTCAGACAACACAAGCCATCGCCACGATTGGTACCCCGAATACAATGTGAAAATCGGCCTGCCAACGGCACAGGGTAAGCAGATCAACTCGCACGTCTGGCAAAGACAATATGAGAAGGCTCTGGTGGTCGTCAACCTACCCGGCGCTGCGGCACCTTATGAGATCAAACTCGACAAGCCGGCGAAAAACTCCCTGACTGGCAAACTCGGCACAAGCTTTACCGTTCCGCCCGGCAACGGACGAATCCTGTTAATGGTTGAGTAGTCCTGCACCTGCCTGCAGACGAAGGATGAAGCCCACAACAGCCGATCCATAATTTGCCGGAAGGACCACAGTTCTGACTGGCCGAAGGTTCTTCCAGGTCGACGAGTGACAAATTAGCAGGAGAAAACAGCTTCGTGACATAAGTGCTTGACTTTCTTTGTCTTCTTGTGGCGAAACAAATTGAGCTTATCAGAATGTCGTTGAAATTGAGACGAAATCACAGCATAATGTGACTTGAATTTTGTAGGAGTGTTTCAGTAAAGTGTATATGGTAAATCCCGGATTATTCAATGCGTCACCTGTTCTTCTTTGGAGTGTCGCGTCAATTTGTAAAGCGAGGTCGGATATGAAATATTTGCTCCAATCCATGATCTCTTCGCTCGCCGCAAGAGTCTGGATCGTCTTAGTCGTACTGACCCCTGTTCTTAGTGCGGAATCAGTTTCAGTGACAGTTCACGCAGCGAAACCCATGCCAGCGGGCGAGGTACCTGGAGCTCGGCCTTATGAGATGGTGCGAGCCAAGCGCCAGCCGCCACATACACCCCTGGTCAATTTTGACTCCCTCGAAGGCTGGAAGGTCGAATTAGCCGAAGGCGCCGTCGCAAATCTGATTGGTTCACAGAGGCAGCGCGTGTGGGAATCCCCCGTCGCCCGGCTCGTCTATCGTGGCACGTCGAACAAGAGCACGGTGGTTCTGCGGCCGCGCACGCCAGTGTCGATCCCCGATGCCGTGTCAGCAACGACGATCTGGATTTATGGCAACAACTGGTCCTGGGCACCCGATCCGGAGACGCCGCGAACCACGATCTCCCTGCTCTTCCTGGACAAGGACAACGTGGTACACACATTGGATCTCGCCCAGGTGAGATGGAAAGAGTGGTGGCTGGTCCACAAAGTCCTTCCGCCAAGCCTGCTCGACAAGAAACCCCTTCGTTTCACCGGCATACGAGTCACGGGCGGCTCCAACAAGGAAGATCGAGAGCTATTTTTCGAGGACCTCGTATTTTTCAAAGAGAGTTTTACCCCGCTTACCTTCGAGCCGCGGCCAAAACGCGGCGTTGATCCATTCCCTGGCCAATCGCCTGGCGCCAATACCGGCCCTGGCCGATTACCCTTCCCCACGCGCAAGGAGACCATTTTGCCCGACAACCTGACATCTGATTTCAGCACCAAGCTGAAACAAACAGGTGAGGGCTGGCAATTCATTTACAAGGATGTGGACACCCAGATCGAATATGAGATCAAACCGAGCGACAGATTCTGGGGGCCCGTGGGTGTCAAGCTGAATGGGGTCACTATTTGCAAAGCAATGGCAGAGGCAGGGCTGAAGTTCGTCGCCGAGCCTATAGACGCTCGGTTGATCCAAGTTCAATCGACCAAAAATGAGTTGAAAGCGTTCTGGCGAACGACCGTAAATGGAGCCGAGGTTGTGATCCAGTCCACCGCGCGTCTATGGCAGAAAAGCCTCGTCATAGATTGCATCTGCACTGGTGGACTAGCGACCGAGCTTTCGTATGGACGCATCGACGGCGTCGAGAAGCCGGAATTGCTTCCATTGCCTTACATGAATTATGGGGGCCATCATCTGAACGTCCTAATGTCAAAGGGCAAAGTCCCGTACTTCGCCTCGGTCTGGATGGACTGGTATCGCTCGAATGCCTCTGCGCCTTATTCTGTGGACAAGATCGAGGCAAACAGGATTCAGTTGAATGGTGGTGTGCGTTATATTCCGAAGACCGACGGCAATCGTAACGATCTCTACGAACGATTCTTCGTCACGTTCTCACCCATCTTTGAGGAGACGCTCCCGACAATCGCGAATCCTCCTGCGAAGCATGGGCGCGAGGCTGCCACGCGGCTGTGGCAGGAAAGCTGGGGTCCAGCCAACTACGAGCGTGAGCAAGAGCGGTCAAAGAAGCTTCGAGCATACCGCATTGAGATGCTGACCCAATGTAATCATGAGATCACGTGGCGCGACGGCGGCGAGAGTTTCACGTTCCGCGAGATGGCCGCACCGGACAAAGGCGGAGATGAAGCTCTCAAAAAGTACATAGCGGCCCAACGTTCGCTTGGCTGGCGGTCGGGTCTCTACACAAACTACACTGACTTTGCGCCGGTGAACGCCTACTGGGATATCGACAGGGTGATGCGCCGACACGATGGCAATCTGGTGACCGCCTGGGCGCGATGCTATTCACCTAAGGCACTCTTTGCCGTTGAGATGGACCGTAAGCTCGCGCCGCTCATTCAGAGCAAGTTCGGGACCAATGCTGCTTATACAGACGTCCACACTTCTGTCAGTCCGTGGGACCGAACGGATTTTGATGCCCGTGTGCCAGGTGCAGGGACCTTCACTGCAACCTTCTATGCTTATGGGGAGCTACTCCTGCACGATCAGGATGTCTACGATGGCCACTGCTGGTCCGAGGGTCATCATCAGTGGCTCTATTCCGGCCTTTGTGTTGGTAACTACGGCCTGACGTACAGCAGCCTGCGACTATGGGAGTATCCGTACCTGCCTCATTTCGACCTGCTCAAAATGCATCCGCTCTCTGTCGATATCGGTGTGCCATGGACGAGCCAGTTCTTCAAGGGCAAGGAAGGCTGGCAGAAACCAGAAAACATTATTACGAGCATCGATCAATTCCTGGCAGCTACGATTGCCTACGGCCACATCGGTTGGCTCGTTGAGGAAACCTACGGCATACGGCAGACATGCCGGTCGTACTACATGCTCCAGCCGCTTCAATCAAGGTATGCGATGCTCAAGCCGCAGGAGATTCGTTACGGCACAGACCATGGCCTCATCAGCTCCTCCCAAGCATTCTTAAGTGGTAACTGGCGTAAATCAAAGATCTTCGTCCACTACCCAAATGACCTGCGCATCTGGATCAATGGCAACGCAGAGGAATTATGGTGGATCGAGCATCAGGGCACCACACACGAGTTACCACCCTTCGGCTGGCTTGCTGTAGGTACAGATGGCTTCTACGAGTGCTCAGAATCCCTCGATGGAAAGCGATACGATTGCGCCAGCTCGCCCGATTGTATCTTTGTTGATGGCCGTGGCACATGGCGAAGCTTTGATGGCATCGCGACCTCCGGCAGTATGGCCGTGCGACGCGCGAAGGAACGTAAAGGCCTCTCGATCATTACAATTGAAGAAGTGGACCGCCTCGTGATTGCAAAGCCCGACGGCACGTTTGCCTCGGACGATGTGCGAGCGGCTATCAGAGCTATTGCTCGTGCGGAGGCAATCACCGCGCAGGCTTTCGACCTGAGCGGCAAAGACCTTGGCGAGGTCACAATTCAACGGACCGAATACGGATGGGAACTCAAGCCACCCGAGTCCACGGTGCGGATGGACATTGCCACGAAGTAGCACCATGTTCTTCAGGTTTGGGTTGCGGTTCTTTCATCAGCTAGCTAGAGCTATAAAATCTGAGTCTTAAAATTAACGGCGTGAGCAGATATTTGTAATTTTAGCAGGTTTTTTTATAACTTCTTATGTGAGTGCGACTTACAATGATTTAGCAAGGCTAATATGAATCAACCAACAGTTGACCTGATAATCCTTGATTTTAGCCCAAAAACGAGGATTTTTGTTGCGTCGGATTAAGTAAACGGCGACAATAAAATCATTATATATATAAGTGCTTATTTTATATATAGTTACATTCAACAATAATTAAAGCTTCAATTTTTGTCACCATTTTGCTACTATTCTGCAAGAAATCGGCTTGTTTTTTCACTTGATTTGGCCACCTAATATTACGATAAATCGAGATATGAAAAAGGTTTGGATCTACAAAAGAAAAGGTGTCAAAGGCTGGTGGATTGGGTGGTATGAAAGCGGCAAACGCAAAACAAAAGCGCTACCGAGTAAAGCGCTGGCCGAACACTTCCGCAAGATAAAATACACTCAATTAAACTCCGATGTCTTTACTGGAACTGTTAGCGTAGATTGGAACAAGATACGAGACGAGTATTTGCGCAGCAAAAAAGTAGCTGGTTGTGTTGAAGATTCGTTTTATGAAGTTGCCCTCACATTGCGTCACTTTGAACGGATAATAGGAAAATGTAATTCTAAACAGATTACTCAAAACGCTATTGACAAATACATACTCGAAAGAGGTAAAGAAGTAATACGGTCAACGCTCAACAAAGATATCAGGAACCTAAGGGCATTTGTTCGCTGGTGCAGAAAAAACAGATATGTAAATGGTGAAATTGAATTCAAAGAATTGAAAGAAGATGAAAAGCCCGTCAAATCTTTAAGTAACACACAAATAAAGAAATTGCTGTCATTTTCTAAACGATATAAGACATTGCGTATGAGAATTCTATTGGCTTTAGGCACAGGCCTTAGACTCGGTGATATTGACTCAATAAGGGTCTCTGATATTGATTTTGAAAACAGCTCTGTCACTACAAAGAGCAAGAAGACCAGGAAGAGTATGGGTTTTTGGCCTGTGCCGGTTCCGATCATGGCTGAGCTGAAGAAATATGTTTCTGGATTAGATGCTGAACAAGAAAACATATTTAATGATAATTTCAGCCGGTACAGATGGAAACAGATACGTCGGAAACTTGGATTGGATGATTTCAAATTTCACGATTTACGCAAGACCTTTGGCTCAGTACTTGCCCAGAATGGTGTATCCACAGCTGTCACGCAGAAGTTATTGGAACACTCGTCCCCTGATCTAACAAATAAAGTATATACGAATGTTGATCCTGTCCTGCGGCATGCAGTGGATCAAATACCAGCTAGTGACTGGCTGTAATACGGGTAGTCATCTCCTGTAACCAACTCATAGGCGCCGAAGTCTGTCACCTCATAATAGGCTGCCTTGAGGGCTGGAGTCAGTTGCACTTTTATCTCAGGCCCATTACAGTTTGAAGCTATGCCAATGCGCATCATTTTTCATCTACACTCAGAGCCTCGAAACCGGAGATGACGTCGAACAGTTCCTCGTCGATGCCACTCTGGCGCAAACGATGGAATGTCCCGTTGAGGTCCTCCAGCAATTCGTCGATATTTGTGTCGGCGCGTTGCATCGCCGCCAGGCGGCTCGTGTTCTCGCTCGCGAGGGATTCGGCGCACGCCTGGAAGAGCGAGACGAAAAGATATTCGCGGATGAGCGCCCGCAATGTTGTGGTGCCGCCACCCATGACCTCGGGCAAGTTCCCCGTTGGCCAGGGGAGTTCGGCCAGCTTGCGTCGCCAGTTTTCGTCCAGCGGTAGCAGTCGCTGACTAATGGGCGCATAAACCGCCCCGGACGTAGGGCGGTTGTAGAAGAGGTGGAGTTCTGTGACTTCACTCTGGCGGTGGCGCGTCTCGCTCTCGACTAGAATCTGCCCGACGAGCGGGGCGATGGCCTTGACGGAGTTCGGCACGGTGAAGAGTCCCATCAGAGGCAGACCCGTGTCCGCCAGTCGCGCATGAACGCGCTCACCGACGGCCCAGACCTCGGGTCTGGCTGGCAGAGCCGCCAGCGTCTTGACCGCATAATCGGCCACCACATCATTAAACTGGCCCACCAGTCCCTGGTCTGAACCGAACACGATTGCGCCAATCGCACCCGCACCTGTTGTTCTATTCCGTTCTGCCATCAAGGCCGCCGGCCCGCTTTCCCGCAAGCACACGCCCAATCCCAGCTCCACGGAGCGATAGTAGTCGGCCAACGCACGCACCGATTTCTCGTATTGTCCGATGCTTGATGCGGCCAGAGCCTTCATCGTACGGACCACGGATTGCAGATCAGTGGCTCCCCCAATCTTGCGTCGCAAACTCGCCGTGCTGTCGCTCATGACTTCTCCTCGGGTTCAGGCTTGAGCTGGAAGCGAGCAAGCGATTTGCGGGCGATTTGGATAATCGTTTCACGATCCTCGTCGCTCAATTTTTCGGCGGTATCCAATCGCTCGCGCACCTCCGCCGGGATATCCGCCGCCGCCTCGCGTAGGGTGTGCTCGGCGTCCGTCATCTGGTCAAGCGGCACACGGTCAAAGAGTTCTGCGGTCAACGCCAGCAGCACGGCGATTTGTGCGGGCACGGACACCGGGGCGAATTCCGGCTGTTTGAGGCAGGCGCGAATTCGCTGTCCGTGCTCGATGATCTTGTGGGTGTCTTCATCCAGGCGGGCTCCGAACCGGGAAAAGGTTTCGAGTTCCTCAAACTGCGCGTAGGCGAGCTTGAGGTCGCCTGCCACCACGCGGTAGGCCGCGCGTTGCGCTTTACCGCCGACGCGCGAAACGGATTTTCCGACATCGATCGCGGGCAGCACGCCCAATTCGAATAGCGATGGCGAGAGGTAGATCTGCCCATCCGTGATGGAAATTAAGTTGGTCGGAATATAGGCGGAAATGTCCTGAGCTTCGGTTTCGATAATGGGCAGCGCGGTTAGGGAGCCGCTGCCGAGTTCCTTGCGCAAGTGCGTCGCACGTTCGAGCAGCCGCGAGTGGATATAAAAGATGTCGCCGGGAAACGCTTCACGACCGGGCGGACGGCGCAGCAAGAGAGAGAGTTCGCGGTAGGCGCGCGCGTGATGGGTGAGGTCGTCGTAAACGATCAGCACATCTCGGCCCGCTTCCATGAAAGACTCTGCGATGCTGGTCGCGGCGTAAGGAGCGATGTAAGCGAGACCCGGCGGGTCGTTGCCCTCGGTCACGACGAGGACGGTGTAATCCATTGCTCCCTTTTCCCGCAAGGTTGCCACGGCCTTCGCGACGGCGGACGCGCGCTGACCGATGGCACAATAAACGCACAGTACATGGTGGTCGCGCTGGTTTAGGATAGTGTCGATCGCAATGGCGGTCTTGCCCGTCTGGCGGTCTCCGAGAATCAACTCGCGCTGGCCACGTCCAACGGGAATGAGCGCATCGATGACTTTGAGGCCGGTCTGCAGGGGCACGGTAACTGGCGCGCGGTCCATGATGGGCGCGGCGGGGCGTTCGACGGGCAGGCGCTTGCTAGAGGACACATGCCCGTTGCCATCGAGTGGCCGACCGAGCGGGTCAATGACGCGACCCAGCAATCCATCGCCCACGGCCACGTCCATGACCCGGCCCGTGCGATGGACTTCATCTCCCGCGTGGAGATGCCAGTATTCGCCGAGCAGAACGACGCCAATTTCGTCCGCGTCCACGTTGAACGCAATACCGAGCACATCGCCGGGAAACGTCACCAATTCATCAAAACCCACGCCGGGGAGCCCCGACACCTTGGCGATGCCGGTGGCGATACTGGTGATCGTGCCCACCTCCCGCAGCCTCAGTTGCGGCGTGAATACTTCCCGCACTTGGCTTATTCCAGCAAAAGCGCTGTCGAAAACGTTCTGGAGGCTCTCAGGTTCCATGTTCATTGGTTGTTTGTTTCCGGTTTAGGTTCTTCAGGTTTAGGCTCGGCTTTAGCTTCAGATTTGTCCTTCTCTTTCAGAAGTTCGTCGACGCCCTTTTCCAGCGACGCCAGATAATCCGCGATGCTCCACGCCACCTTTTGTCCATTCGTGGTGAGTTCAATGCCGCTGATCAGGTCTGGAGCGGTCTCGAACCGGACTTGAGTCTCTGTGCCAAGGGTTTCTCTGATCGCACCTTCAGTTGAGGCACAATGTGCCGGTGGAAGACTGAACGTAGTGCGAACGATCACAGGGCCAGGTGACGCCTTGAGCGCAGAGGCCAGCAGTCCCTTTTCCTCTCCGTTTAACTCACGCAACCGGCGAACAAAGATGTCAACCATACGCTCTTCCAAACTCGTCCCGGCTAGATCTGTTAGGGCCTTTCGTGCGATGGCAAATACTTCATGCTGTGTCCGGCGGCTAATGGCTTGATTTAAGTTATGGGCGTCGTTTCTCAATGTTTCCTGCCGTTTTGAACTCAAAGCTGCAGCGGCGTTCCGCGCTTCGTCGAGGAGCCGCTGACGTTCGGCCTGCGCCTCGTCTGTCGCTTTGCTCAAGAGCGCGGCGCGCTGTTGGTCAAACGCCTTGTTTTTGTGCTTAAACTCGTCACTCTCTTTTTGGGCATCGGCCTTTTTCTTGTCGGCGTCCGCGAGTGCTGTGGCGATCCGCTTCTCCCGCTCATCGATGGCGTGGAGGATAGGTTTGTAAAGGAAGCGCTTCATCAACCACACCAGGATGAGAAAGTTGAGCGCCTGCGCAACGATGGTGAACCAATTGATTATCATAGTTTTATTTTCCTGTGGCTTGGGCAATGACGTGGTTCCAGAACGGGTTGGCGAAAATGAGAATCATCGAGACCACGAAGCAGTAGATGGCCGTGGACTCGATCATCGCCAGGCCCACGAACAAGGTCCGGGTGATGGTAGCGGAGGCGTCGGGTTGCTGGGCCAGTGAACTCAGCGCGGTCGCGACCGCCTTCCCCTCGCCCAGTGCCGGAGCCATGGTGCCGAAACCGGTGGTGATGCCGGCGGTGACAATTGATGCCACCGCGATAATAGTCATGTTATCCATATTATCTCCTTTTGTTGTCGTAGTTCATGCTTCAATGTTTTACATCGGGTTCAGACTTGGGCTTACGGACTCGCGTGGCGGCCGCGATGTAAACAGCTGCCAGGATGCTGAAGATGTAGGCCTGCACCATGCCGGTGAGCAGACCGAGCGCCGTCATGACGATCGGGAAGATGAAGGGCGTAATAGTGAGCAGGATACCGATAATCATCGCCCCGCTCATCATATTGCCGAACAAACGGACAGCCAGGGCCAGCGTGCGCGAAAGTTCGCTGATAATGTTAAACGGCAGCATGATGAACGTTGGCTTTACATAGGACTTGAGGTAGTTGCCCACCCCTTGCTCCTCGATGCCGAAGAACGGCACAGCCACAAACACGCACAGCGCGAGTGCCGCCGTGGTCGAGAGCGAGCCGGTCGGCGGCTCGTAGCCGGGAATGACAGTACAGAGGCTGGCGGCGGCGACAAACAGGAAGAGCGTGCCCAGAAAGCCGAGATATTTCTGCGGTTGACTGAGGCCTACCTCTTCAATTTGTTTCTCGATGCCGGTGACGACGATTTCCAGAAGGTTCTGCCAGCGGGAACGTTTCAGACCCATGGAAAATTTGCGCGTAATGACTTTTGAACCGACGGCCAGTACGAGCATCAGTCCCCACGTGAACACAATGGTGGCGTTGAGTTTGAGAAACCCGTGTTGCCAGAAGATCATCTCATCGGGACTAAGGCGCATGGCTGGCCTCCTGTGCAAAGCAAGTTGGCTTTTCCGACGCTCGGGTGAGCCACGTCACGATAATGCGTGCCATTACAAATCCAAGGAGGCACAGCAGCAGCCGCTCCCAATGACTGCGCGCGATAAAATAGAAACCAGCCAGGGTAATGCTCATTCGCAGCAGCAGGCTGCCGAAGAACCAAAACGCAGGCTGTTTGGACGAAACGCCCTTGCGAACCGTCCACCAAAGGCCGCCGAAGAACATCACACCGAGCAAAACGCCCGTCACAAAAGCCAACAACAGAGTCAATGTTTCATTCATCATTATTCTCCTGTTCCTCTCGCATTTCCTTGTCTTCCTTACTCACCCAATGCCAGGCATTCAAGCAGCCGAGACCTAAGCCGATGACCAGCAGCATCAGCGTCCAGGAGTAACTTCCCGGATGGCGTTTGTCCAGCCAGAGACCTAAAGCCGCGCCAAGCAGCGTCGGAATCGCCACCGACCAGCCGATAAGCCCCATCATGCCCAAGCCAAACCAGACGCCCTGCGTGGCGTGTCGCCGCGCCTTGAGCTTGCGCGCCGCCTTCGCACCGACCTCCCGACTGAATGCAGTCCGGTTTTTCGCACTCTTGATTTCCGATTTTTCACTCATGATGAAACTCCGCTAAACGGCGGATGAAACCGCTCTCCATTTTAGCCATCACCGAGCGGACGCTCTGCTCCCGTTCGTTCAGGTTCAGAAACTCCCGCTCCACCGCCTCACGCAGTTGGCCGAGGTCCGTTCCGCCAATTGCGTTGCGCACGGAGACGAGCACGTCCAAGCCGGTCTTGACCAGTACCCCTTCATCCACAGCGACGTAAACCTCGCCCTCGGCTTCGTCTTCGTAGATCAGAATCCCCGGCGCAAGCGCGGCCACGCAGTCGAGCCGATGCGGCAAAAGCCCGAACGAGCCTTCCCAGGTTTCCGCGACGATGCGGGTCACTCCGGTCTTGTCGGCAAAGACCTGGAATGGCAAAAGCACCTTAAGATTCATTGGTGTCGGTTGCATTTTCTACCTCCGGCTGCAATTTCTGTCTGGACTTCACTGGCGACTCGGACCCGGCTTTGGACTCGGAATCAGCGGCCGGTTTCGGATCACCTTTGGCTTCCGTTTTTGACTCGGATTGAGATGAGTCCTTGCCTGCGCTCTTGCCGGATTTCCCTTTCTCTTTCGCCTCGTCAACCGCCCCGATCATGTAGAGCGCGCTCTCCGGGTAGTCTTTGAAGTCATCGTGCAGGATTCGTTCACAGCCATCGAGCGCGTCCTTGAGGTTGACGAGCTTTCCTTTGAGGCCGGTGAACTGCTCGGTCGTGAAAAAGGGCTGGGTGAGAAAACGCTCCAACCGGCGGGCGCGGGCAACTACGTTGCGGTCCTCCGGCGAAAGCTGCTCAAGGCCGAGCATGGCAATGATGTCCTTAAGTTCCGCGTATTGCGCGAGCGTCCGTCGGATTTCCTGTGCCAAGCTGTAATGCCGTTCGCCGACGATGCCCGGTGTGGCCATCTTGGAACTGGACTGCAACGGGTCAATGGCTGGATAAAGCCCCTCACTTGCCCGCTTGCGCGAGAGAACGATGGAGGCCGAAAGGTGCGAGAACGTATGCACCGCCGCCGGGTCGGTCAAATCGTCCGCTGGCACATACACCGCCTGAATGGACGTGATTGCTCCGGTGTCGGTGTTGGCGATGCGCTCCTCCAGCTGCGATAACTCGGTGCCCATCGTGGGCTGATAGCCCAGGCGCGACGGCATTTGCCCCATCAGACCGGACATCTCCATGCCGGCCTGTATGAACCGGAAAATATTATCGATCAGCAGCAGCACGTCGCGATGCTCGTCGTCCCGGAAATACTCGGCCATCGTCAGCGCCGCATGGCCCACGCGGAACCGGCTGCCTGGCGGCTCGTTCATTTGCCCAAACACCATTACCATGTTCGGCAGTACGCCTGCCCCCTTCATATCACGGTAAAGTTCCTCCCCTTCACGACAGCGTTCGCCGATCCCGCAAAAAATGCTTACGCCCTTCTGGTGCCCGATCATGTTGTGAATCATTTCAGTGAGCAATACCGTCTTGCCCACGCCCGCCCCGCCGAACAGGCCCGCTTTACCGCCGCGCTCGAGCGGTACCAGCACATCGATGACCTTGATCCCCGTCTCGAAGATCTCAGATTTGGTGGAACGTCGTGCTAACGCCGGCGGGGCTCGATGGACTGTACGCCATTGGACATCTGTCGGCGCCGCTTGGCGGTCGATGGCGTTCCCGAAAACGTCGAACATTCGCGAGAGAATTCCCTTGCCGACAGGCGCCTTCAAAGGCCCGCCCGTGTCTTCTACCACGATGCCGCGGGCGAGGCCTTGGGTGGGGGTCAGCGCGATTCCACGCACGCTATGCGCATCGAGTTGAGCTAATACCTCGATGGCAATTTCCCCCTCCTTCGCGTGCAGCAACGAGTAGATGGGCGGTAAATGTGCATCGAACCGTATATCTACGACACTGCCACGCACCGAGACGACCACGCCGAGATTCGATAAACTGGTTTCCTTATCCATATTTGCTCCCGCTGATTCACCGTAATTTTATTTCATACCCGTCTTCTGCTCCAGCAGTTTACCCTTCTGTGTTTCGCCCCGACTCCACTTCCAGTTCCGGATCTCCGGCATGTCTTCTCCGTGTTTTTGGATATACTTCTTATGATCGAGCAGCTTGTCGCGGAGAAACTGCTTGGCATACGCAGCGCGCGAGCCCAAACTTGGCACGCGGTCGATCACGTCACCGGCCAAATGGAAGCGGTCGAGGTCGTTCAAGACCACCATGTCAAAGGGCGTGGTGGTGGTTCCCTCTTCCTTGTAACCCCGGACATGAAGGTTTTTGTGATTGGTGCGGCGATAGGTCAGACGATGGATCAGCAGGGGATACCCATGAAAGGCGAAGAGGATGGGCTTGTCTTTGGTGAAGAGGACATCGAAGTCCTTGTCGCTCAGTCCGTGAGGATGCTCACTCTGTGGCTGAAGCGCCATCAAGTCCACCACGTTGACGACGCGGACCTTCAGATCCGGGAAGTGCTGCCACAGGATCTCGACCGCCGCCAGTGTCTCCTGGGTCGGCACGTCACCTGCACACGCCATGATCACGTCGGGGTCCCCGCCTTTGTCGTTACTGGCCCATTCCCAGATGCCGAGTCCGGCGGTGCAGTGTTTAATAGCGGAATCCATGTCCAGCCATTGCAATGCTGGCTGTTTGCCCGCGACAATGACATTGACGTAATCGCGACTCCGCAAGCAATGGTCGGTAACCGACAGTAGCGTGTTGGCGTCCGGCGGCAGATACACACGAATGATTTCCGCCTTTTTGTTCACGACGTGGTCGATGAAGCCGGGATCCTGGTGGCTGAATCCATTGTGATCCTGTCGCCATACGAGCGACGATAGTAGGTAGTTCAGGGAAGCAAGCGGCCGCCGCCACGGGATACGCTGGGTCACTTTCAGCCATTTCGCGTGCTGGTTAAACATTGAGTCAATGATATGGATAAAAGCTTCGTAGCATGAGAAAAAGCCGTGTCGGCCTGTCAACAGGTAACCTTCGAGCCAACCTTCGCACTGGTGCTCGCTCAGCATTTCCATCACGCGGCCATCGGGTGCGACATGATCGTCGAGGGGAGTGATGTCCGCGGTCGAGCAACGGTTCGTCACCTCGAACACCGCGCCCCAGCGGTTCGAAGCCGTTTCGTCCGGGCTGAACACACGGAAGTTGGCGGGGTTTAGTTTTATCACGTCACGGATGAACTGGCCCTGGACGCGTGTGGCTTCGCCGTCTACGATCCCGGGCTTGGGTATCTTGACGGCATAATCGCGGAAGTCCGGCAGGCGCAGGTCTTTTAGCAGGAGACCGCCGTTGGCGTGCGGATTGGCGCTCATGCGGCGCTGGCCTTGCGGGGCCAATTCCGCGAGTTCGGAAAGCAGCTTGCTGCTCTTGTCGAACAACTCCTGTGGGCGATAGCTCCGCATCCAAGTCTCCAGAATCTCCACATGCCCCGGATGGCTCATCTCGCCCATCGGCACCTGATGCGAGCGGAACGTGCCTTCAGTCGGTTTGCCATCGACCACCTTCGGGCCAGTCCAGCCCTTTGGTGAGCGCAAGATGATCATGGGCCAGCAGGGACGGGTCTTGAATCCATTGGCGCGGGCTTCGTTTTGGATGCGTTGGATCTCGGTAACCACCGTGTCGAGCGTGGCAGCCATGAGTTGGTGCATCTTCTCTGGGTCGTCGCCTTCGACGAAATAGGGCGTGTAACCGTAACCGCGAAAGAGCGATTCCAGCTCATCGCGAGGAATGCGAGCCAGCACAGTGGGGCCGGCAATCTTATAGCCGTTCAAGTGCAGGATGGGCAGCACCGCTCCGTCGTGAACCGGATTGAGGAACTTGTTCGAGTGCCAACTGGTGGCGAGCGGGCCGGTTTCCGCTTCGCCATCGCCGACCACGCACGCGACGAGCAGGTCGGGATTATCGAACGCCGCCCCGTAGGCGTGGGACAGTGAGTAACCCAGCTCGCCGCCCTCGTGAATCGACCCGGGTGTCTCCGGAGCCACATGGCTCGGAATACCGCCGGGGAAAGAGAACTGTTTGAACAGTCGTTTCATTCCGTCCTTGTCTTGCGAGATATTGGGGTAAACCTCGCTATACGTACCTTCGAGGTAAGCGTTCGCCACCAGACCCGGCCCACCGTGGCCCGGCCCGGTGATGTAGATCACGTTCAGATCGTGTTCCTTAATAACGCGGTTCAGGTGAACGTAGATGAAATTCAGGCCCGGCGTGGTGCCCCAGTGACCGAGCAGACGCGGCTTCACATGCTCCAACTTCAACGGTTTCTTTAAAAGTGGATTGTTGTAGAGATAAATCTGACCGACCGACAGATAGTTGGCGGCGCGCCAGTAGGCATCCATCTTGTGGAGCAGTTCCGGGGAAAGAGTTTTTGTCTTCATGGTTCAATTTTCCTTTTTATCAGGCAATAATACCCTTGTTTTCATGTTTCGCAATCAAATCACAGCCTCACCTTCCGCAGCCGCAAGGCGTTACTGATGACCGAGACGGAACTCATGCTCATCGCGGCGCCGGCAATGATCGGGCTGAGCAGCAAGCCGAAAAATGGGTAAAGCACGCCCGCTGCCACCGGAATACCCAGCGAGTTGTAGAGAAAGGCGAAGAACAGATTCTGCCGGATGTTCCACATCGTGGCACGACTGAGGCGAATGGCCTTGGCAATGCCGCGGAGGTCGCCTTTTACGAGGGTGATGCCCGCGCTTTGCATGGCCACATCGGTACCGGTACCCATGGCAATACCGACTTCAGCTTCGCTAAGGGCTGGTGCATCATTGATGCCGTCGCCAGCCATCGCAACATGTTTACCTTCCGCTTGTAGCTTCTTGATATAGGCGATTTTCTCCGCAGGTTCAATCTGGGCTTCTACCGCATCAAGGCCGAGTTGTTTGGCCACAGCAGCGGCGGTACGGCGGTTGTCGCCCGTGAGCATGACAAGCTTTAAACCGAGTGCGTGAAGTTCGCGGACGGCTTCGAGTGTGGTGGATTTGATCGGGTCGGCGACAGCAAGGGTTCCAATTGGCTTGCCATCTATGGCGACAAACATCGCCGTCTTGCCCTCTTCTTGAAGTTTAACAGCCGATGCTTCAAGCGGCTCCAAGCCAGTGATCTTTTCGTTCCGCAGGAAATCTGGTTTGCCGACCATCACCGCACGACCGGCGACAGTGCCGAAAACACCACCTGCCGTTACCGAACGAAAGTCTTTCACGGCCTCAAAAACAATTCCTTGTTCCTTGGCGGCCTGCACAATCGCGGCAGCGAGCGGGTGTTCGCTGTTCTGTTCTAATGAGGCAGCCAGATGCAGAAACTCTTTGGCGTCAAAACCACCGGAGGGCAGGACATCCATGAGTTTGGGTTTACCCTCTGTGAGGGTGCCGGTTTTGTCCACGACGAGCGTGGTGACTTTCTCTAACTGTTCGAGTGCCTCGGCATTTTTCACAAGCACACCTTCCTGTGCGCCGCGTCCGACGCCGACCATTATGGACATGGGCGTAGCCAGCCCGAGAGCACACGGGCAAGCGATGATGAGGACCGCGACGGCATTGACGATGGCGTGGGCGAGTTTGGGCTGGGGCCCAAGCCACATCCAGATGATGAAAGTAATCACCGAAACTGACAGCACTGTCGGCACGAAGATGCTCGCGACTTTGTCGGCAAGACCTTGAATGGGCGCACGGCTACGCTGGGCTTCAGCCACCATGTTCACAATCTGCCCGAGCAACGTGTCGCTGCCAACACGCTCGGCGCGCATGATGAAACTGCCGGGGCCATTGACGGTGCCGCCCGTCACTTTCTCGCCGACGGTCTTTTCCACCGGCAGCGGTTCGCCTGTGATCATGGACTCTTCCACGCTGGAGTGACCTTCGACCACCTCACCGTCAACAGGTACCTTGTCACCCGGAACCACACGTAACCAGTCGTCAACTTTCACTTGATCGAGTGGGACTTCATGGTCACCATCCTGTGCAACTTGTCTCGCCGTGGGCGGTGCAAGATTTAATAATGCTTTGATGGCGCTGCCCGTGCGGCTTCTGGCACGGAGTTCGAGCACCTGGCCAAGAAGCACCAACACAATGATCACCGCGGCGGCTTCAAAGTAAATGGCGACCTTGCCGTCGTGCTGCATCGTTTTTGGAAATATATCGGGCACAAGCATCGCCACAGCGCTAAAGACGAATGCTGCGCCCACGCCGATGGAAATCAGCGTGAACATGTTTAAGTGATGCGTCATGATAGAACGCCATCCACGCTGGAAAAACGGCCAGCCTGCCCAGTAGACTACGGGTGTGGTGAGTGCAAATTGTATCCAGCGTGAGGCGTGGCTATCCACCCATGACTGTCTGCCCAGCGCCGGAATCAAGTGAGCCATCGCCAGGACAAATACCGGCAACGTCATCGCGGTACCGATCCAGAATCGCCTCGTCATGCCGCGCAGTTCGACATTTTCCTCGTCATTCGTACCCGCTGTCACCGTCTTCGGTTCCAGCGCCATGCCGCACTTGGGGCAATCGCCGGGGTGATCTTGCTGTATTTCGGGATGCATTGGACATGTGTAGATGGCTTTGTCTTTGGGCTTATCTTCTTGCTTGGCAGCATCAGGTGTTGACAGAAACTTCTGCCGACAGCGGTCGCTGCAAAAGTAGAAAGATTTTTCATTGCGTTCGACGTAAATAGCGGTTGCTTCATCCACGGTCATTCCGCAAATTGGGTCTTTGATCGCGGATTGGGATTCTTTCATGCTCATGTTTCTTTCCCTTCAGCCTATTATCGCTCCCTTCATGATTTTGACAATCGTGTCCTCCACTTCCTGCGCCACCCCTTCCAGTTGCGGTGAGTTGAACATCGCCAGCAGGGTGGTTGGCTTCAAGGCAGCCAGAATGGTTTTACCGCCTTCCTCGTAAATAGAGATCCGGCATGGCAGTGCGGTGGAGATGCTCATGTTTTCATCGAGCACTTTCTTTGCTTGTTGAGGTTGACAGACCTCGTAAATCAGGCATTCATGGGCGAACTCCACGCCCTTCTTCGCCATGGTCTCTTTGAGGTTGTGTACCTGCATGACGCCAAAGTGATTGGCTTGGACCGCAGCCTGCAAGGCAGAAGCAGCTTCACTCACGGTTTTATCAGTGGATAATTTGATCAACATAGTTTTCCTTTTATGCTTAACAGTTTATTTCACAGGCGGATCGTGAATGCACGATTATTTTTTGAACAGCTTGATGATAATGGCAACCAGCAGGACTACCACCAAGATGCCGGCAGCCGTCCAGACCCACATCCATCCACCCATCCATCCGTATGTATGGTTCATCATATTTCCTCCGTCAGTGTGGTTCATCATGTTCTCATCCGCAGGCTCGGCAGATAGCGCCTGGATTGGAAACCAGATGGCCATCGTCAAGGCCAAGGCGAGGATTGAACGGATAATGAGGTTCGTATGCGTTTGGTTTTTCATGTTTTATTCCTTTTTTGTTTTTCATTTTTGTTCAGTGTTGGCGTCCGGCGGCCCGCACATCCTGCGTTTCACGGTCGAGCAAGTCACGCATGTCAGAAATCCCTTTCTCGTGTTTGCTTCAACGGGAATGCTCCTTGGCAGCCAGTTCATCGAGCCAGTATCCCTGGCGATTGTAATGTCGATGCAGTCCGGTCTCATAATCCCGAGTTAGCAGAGACGCCTCCGTGCATTCCGGTGACTGCTTGATGATCTGGCGGGAAAGATTGACGAATACTTTTGACTCGCCCCAACTAATGCGGTCGAGCCATCGCGGTGAAACCAGGACCTTTTTTCCCGGCCACCAGTTCTGTGTGTCGATGATTAGGTAACGAATCGCCCACGTCTGGTCGTCGATGATAAAATCCTCGACGTGGCCAATTTCGCCGTCTGCGGCTTGGATGTGATAACCACTCACATCGTGAGTGCTGCGCAAATGCGGGTCCCACGCTTTCTCATCATGGATGAATTCTCTCCACATTTCACGGTCGCGCACAATGTAGGAATAAGTTCCCCACATGTAGGGACCGCTCCAATACATCGGGTATCCATAATACCCGTAGTAGGTTTCCTCGAATTGTCGCGAGACGGGCTTGTCATTGTTCAAGGATGGGCTATCCTCAATCTGCTTTTGGGTCAAATCGATGGCGATATTTTGCTCTTTTTCATTCACGGCGACCATCGCATACGGGGAGATCAACACCTGTCTGCCCATAAGCCAGTTTACTGTGTCGGCAACCAGATAGCGAATCGGCCAGTGGTGGTCATCGAAGTAGAATTCCTTGACCTTCCCTATTTCCCCGTCAAGACTGTGCAATGTGTAACCCTTTAGTGTTTTGGCTTTATTTAGCATAATCGTAGTCCTTTAGTTCTTTGAGTTTCGTTATTGTTCATGGTTCAATTTTCATTTTTTAAGCCAAGGCCGAGAACGCTACACACCGTCTTAGCTATAATGTATTCCTCGTCCGTGCGAATGACGCGGACCGTAACCCGGCTGGCCGCTGTGGAAATCACGCCCTCATTCGCCGATTTTTGCTTTTCTTCTAGTTCGATTCCAAGAAATCCCAATCCATCGCAAATCCGAGCGCGGACCTCTGTAGCATTCTCACCAATTCCGCCACTGAATACCAATGTTTCCACTCCTCCCAGTACTGCTGCGAATGCGCCGATCCATTTCTTGACTTGGTAACAAAACAGCGCAACAGCCTCGGCTGCCCGCACGTCCTGCAGTTTACGGTCGAGCAAGTCACGCATGTCTGAACTGGTTTCAGAAACACCGAGCAAACCGGATTCATGATTAATGAGATTGTTGAACTGTTTGGGTGTCAGATTCTCCGCCTGCATTAGGTACCATGCCACGCCGGGATCCAAGTCACCAGGTCGAGTACTCATTGGTAATCCGGAGGTCGGTGTGAATCCCATACTGGTGTCAATGCTTTTGCCATCACGGATAGCGGCCAAGCTTGCGCCATTACCCAGATGAGCCAGTATCACGCGCCCTTGGGTTGCCTTCGCACCAGCGACACGAGCGAGTTCTTCTATTAGATAGGCATACGATAATCCGTGGAAACCATATCGTTGGATCCCGATCGCGTCGAAACGGCGCGGGATAGGCAAGAGCCGAGCCACACGCGGCATAGTACGGTGAAACGCTGTATCAAAGCAAGCTATTTGAGGCATTTGAGGATAATGTTGCCGTAACGCCTCGATTAATTCAACCTCGGCAGGCAGATGATCCGTATCATACGGGCTGATACGGTGTAGTTCATTCAGCAATTCCTGTGTGATACGTTCGGGG
>Ga0307379_10000696_pt1 | contig 55000 bp, 48 predicted proteins | sample UN2MG_FD_202237 | JGI IMG/M metagenome (GOLD analysis project Ga0307379, IMG submission 202237) | Soil microbial communities from Risofladan, Vaasa, Finland - UN-2 | ecosystem: Environmental > Terrestrial > Soil > Coastal area > Acid sulfate soil | place: Finland: Risofladan, Vaasa | collected... | reverse complement strand
TCACTCCTAAACCCTCAATGATTCACCCAAATTTTGTTTTATTTTTCTTTTTTGTAATATACTAATGACATATGCAAACCAAAGTGCTTAACTACCGTATTATTGTTAGTCCCGATACACAAACAGGAACAGGGAAGGCTGGGTATACAGCTTTTTGTCCTACCTTGGGTGTCGCTGATGATGGAGATACTATTGAAGAAGCGCTAGGGAATGTAAGGGAAGCTATTCAGGTTTATGTAGAGAGTTTGGTTAAGGACAAAAAGGTTGTTCCAGTCGATCAACCTCAACAGGATATTGTGGCTACTACTCAAATTGCCGCCCCGCCTTCCTTGCGCTTTGCCTGAATCGTTTAAAATGACTAAGCTGCCTCAAATTAAACCTCGCGATATCGAAAAGGTGCTCGTTAAGTTAGGTTTTGTTTCTAGACTCGGAAAAGGAAGTAATGTAGTTTACAAACACCCTGACGGAAGGCGTACGTAGTACCAGGCCACAGGCGGCCGGTTAGAGTTGGCACGCTAAGGGCGATTTTGAGGCAGGTTGAAATAACTACCGAAGAATTTTTGCAACTGTTAAAGAAGAAAAAATAATTGAAATCTAAAACTTACATCTCTCTGTTGATTTCCGCCTGGCGGACTTTGAATTAGAGGCTGGTGATGAAATAGTATTCAGGGAGTGGGATCCCAAAACAAATGGAAAAACATGGGATGTACTTAATTGAATGGGATGAGTAAAAGTTTTTAGAACAGTTTTCATTGCTCTTTAATTTTATCTTATGTTAAGATTGTGGATACGAGTTGTGGTAAGATTAAAAAATGAAAGCGGATAAAATTGCTTTTATTACCGGCATTACCGGTTTTGCCGGGTCTCATTTAGCCGAGCTACTCTTGAAAAAAGGTTATGAGGTTCATGGTCTTTGCCGCTGGCGGTCAAGGACCGAAAATATTGAAAGTATTAAAAGGAAAATTCCATTTGAAAAAACTCTTAGAGATTTGTTAAACTATTGGCGGGAGAGAATATGAAAAAAATGAGAGTCGTCAATATGCTTTCCACTTACAATGAAAAGGAAAATATTGGGCCAATGATTGAGACTTTGGAGAAAATTGGCCAAAAATTGCCCCAATATGAGTTTATGACCTTGGTGGTTGATAGCCATTCTCCAGACGGAACCGGTGGAATTGTTAAAAAAATGGCCGGGGCAAGAAAGAATTTATTTTTGTTGGAAACGCCGCGAGGCTTGGGCGTTTCTCTGATTAAAGGTTATCAGTATGCGGTTAAAGAGTTGAAAGCAGATGTGGTCATTCCTAATGACTGTGATTTCCAATGGGACCCCCAGCTAATTCCAACGATGTTGGAAAAGATTGAAGAAGGTTATGATGTGGTGGTTGCCTCTCGGCGTGTTGAGGGCGGCAAAGATAATTTTAACTGGTTTCGTAAGTTGACTCATTTTGTTTCCAATGACGTTTTTAACTATTACTGGGCTGGTATTAGAGAAGTGAAGGATTTGGCAGGTAATTTTAAGGCGATTAGGGTTAAGGGTATTTTAGACAAAGTTGATTTGAACCGGTTGGACGTCAAGGGGTTTGTTATTCAATCAACGATGATTTACGAACTTTCTAAAGTTGGTGCCAAGTTTGCTGAAATTCCGGCTGTTTTTGGTGAAAGAAGGGCCGGAGAAACTAAGGTTGGCTTTAATGTTCAGTTTATCAAAGATATTTTTGAAACAGTAAAAAATGCTACCAGGATTCGTTTGGAGCGCTCCCAACAATTTTTTAAATTTGCTGTGGTTGGTTTTATTGGCTATATTGTCAATGCCACTACTCTCCATCTTTTTGCCAGTATCTTGCTTTGGCCGGAATGGCTCAGTTGGGCAGTATCTACCGAACTTTCCATTATTTCTAACTTTACTTTCAATAATCTTTGGACTTTTCGTCACAAACAAGTTCGAGGTCGAGAGATTTTGAAAAAGTTTTTACATTTTAACTTTACTTCGGGAGGAGCGTTGCTGATTATGACTACGGCCGGTACGCTTGGGGTGAAAATCTTCGGACCTCAATACCGGCAGATTTTGCTGCCCTTTATAATCGTTTTCCTAGTGGTGCCTTACAATTATTTCATGTACACCACCTTCATTTGGAAAACCAAAAAATCAAAACTATTTGGCAAGCTCCAAAAGAAAGTTTGAAACTAATTTATGTTTTTGCTTCAAGGTTTTTTGACTGGTCTTTCAGTTGGGGTTTATTGTATCGGTGTTTGTTTGCCGGTAGTCATTCCCATCCTTTTATCTCAGCGCCGGCGTTTAAAATCTGCTTTTTGGGTGATTTTGGAATTTTCTTTGGGCCGACTTTTAGGTTACATCCTTTTTGGTCTGGTTATCAGCTGGTTGGGAGCGACGATATCAACTTCTTTGATTCATTGGTTTGTCAGTATAGGGACAGTTTTAATTGCCTTTTTAATGATTGGTTATACGCTTGGTTTTTGGGTTTGGGGAGCGAGAGTTTGCGTAGCCAGATTTAAAAAGGTTAAAATCCCCTTTCTTTTAGGTTTTCTGACTGGTATTAATGTTTGTCCGCCTTTTTTGGCCTCAGTAGGTTATCTTTTTAGTTTGGGCAATATATTAGCTGGTGTTGGTTATTTTTTGGCCTTCTTTTTAGGGACGAGTGTTTATATTGTTCCCTTAGGATTTTTGTATGTTTTAACGACCAATAAAGTTTTTAGAAAAGTGGCTTTAATCAGTGGCTTCTTGGCTGGGTTTTACTTCTTGTTTTTTGCTGTCCGCAATATTTTAAGATTGATATGAAAGTGCCTTTTGAGGACAATCAACCAGACATTTCTGGCAGCGAAGACAGTTTCTTTGGTCAATCTTGAAGTTTTTATCAATCGCTCCCACCGAACAATTTTGATAGCAAATTCCACAGCTTAAGCAAGTTTTTTTGTTTCTTTTGATTTTCCAGATGGAAACACTGCTTAAAGCGCTAAAAATGGCGCCTAAAGGACAAAGAAAAAAGCAGAAAGGCCGGGAGATAAAAAAGGAAATGAAAAATAAGGCCAAAAGACCACCCAAAAGAATTAAGCTAGATGAAGAGCCAAAAAGGTAACCAAAGGGGTCAAGTTGGCAAAAGACAGTTTTGCCCAAACGAACCACCAAAAAGCCAATGATCGCTAAAATGAAAAACGGTAAAATTTTTAAACTTGAGGGAATTTTTTTGGTTAAATCCGGCGGTTTTAACTTCAACCAGCGGACTAGTCTGTAAAGAATTTCTTGAACAGCGCCAATCGGACAAGCCCAACCACAAAAAACTCGGCCAAAGATGATGGTTAAGATAATCACTGATAAGAAAATCAAAAAAGGGAAAAAATTTAAGGCTGCTTTATCTTTAAAAATAAGCAAGAATTGTAAAAAAGCAATTGGGCAAAGGTTTTTGAAAGTAAAAAGAGCAAAGATGAGACTTAAACCCAAAAGGGGCAAGCGGAAAGCAGGTTTGACTTTTATTGCTAAAATGACAGCGGTTGCCAGTAGAGTAAGAATTATAGCCGTTTGCCAAGCAAAAGAAAAACTGAAACTCTTGTTTGGGCCAACTGCAACATTGGCTTGGGAAAGATCGCAAATTCTGTCCTGATTTTCATCAACATAAAGACCGCAGCGGCCAGGAGAAGGGTCGTTGATTAAACCTTTGGGGCAAGATGGTAAAATAACGGAGGGGAGAAAAAGGAGGCAGGTAAAAATAAAAGCGACAATAATCAACGTGCTGTTTTTTTGCCAAAAAGACATCAGCCATATTTTATCATGACCCAAAAACAGTTGGCCGCTTTAATTTTGGTAATTGTTAGTGTTGCTTCGCTAATTGCTGTTGGTAAGAACCTGGCACGGCAAGAAACTACTTTATTGCCTGTCGGAGAGCTTAAGGAAGCCAGTTTTTACGAACAATTAGGCAATGGAGAAGTCCGTTGTACTTTATGTCCTAATTTTTGTGTTTTAAAAGAAGGGGAAAGAGGGATTTGCCGTGTAAGGCAAAACATTAAAGGCAAGCTTTATTCTTTAATTTATGGTAAGCCGGCCACCATTCATATTGATCCGATTGAAAAAAAGCCTTTTTATCATTTTTTGCCAGGGACAAAAGTTTTTTCTTTAGCTTCAGCCGGTTGCAATTTACGCTGCAAATATTGCCAAAACTGGGATATTGCTCAGCGAGGTCCTGAGGAGTTGACATCCATGGAGAAATCGCCTGAACAAATTGTTGAGGAAGCGATTCAATCAGGTGCTCCTTCGATTGCCATTACCTATTCTGAACCAGTGGTTAATTATGAATACGTTTTGGATATCGCCAAAGAAGCCAAAAAACGGGGAGTGAAGACCACTATTGTTTCGGCAGGTTATATTAATCCTCAGCCGTTACGAGAACTTCTGCCATATCTTGATGCAGTTAAAATTGATCTTAAGGGTTTTAATGATAGTTTTTATCGAGAAATCGTGGGTGGTCAGCTGGCGCCAGTTTTGGAAACATTAAAAGTTATCAAGCAAGAGGGCACTTGGTTTGAAATTGTTTATTTAGTCGTACCAGGCTACAATGATGATTTAAAAGAAATCGAAGAAATGGCCATTTGGATTAAAGATAATTTGGGTGAGAATGTCCCGCTTCATTTTTCTCGCTTTCATCCGATGTACCAAATGAAAAATTTGCCGCCTACACCTGAGGAAACAGTTAAAAAAGCTAGAAAGATAGCTTTGGAGGCAGGCTTAAAATATGTTTATACTGGCAACATTGCTGATGTTGAAGGAAGCACCACTTATTGTTCCGTTAATGGCCAACCCCTAATTGTTCGAAAAGGTTATTTTATTCAGAAAAATAGTTTGGTTAATGGTCAGTTTGCTGACTGTCCAGAAAAAGTTCCTGGAGTCTGGCAATGAAAAAAGAAATTTCAATTTTCATTGGTATTAGTGTTGCGGTTTTAATATTGGCCATTTTTTTATTTCGTGCCGCAGGTAGGCCGAAAAAAGATGAAATTGAGCAAAATTTGCCGATTCGGCCGCCCGCCGTGGCAGGCAGTTTTTATTCAGCTGATAAAGAAACTTTGTCTGAGCAAATAGATGGTTTCTTAGCAAATGTTCCTCCATCAGAAAAACGGCCGACAATTTTAATTGTCCCCCATGCGGGCTATGAATATTCTGGTCAAGTAGCCGCTTATGGTTTTAACCAACTAGTTGATTCTGATATCAAGCGGGTGATTATTTTAGGTGCGACTCATCAAGTTCCTTTTTCTGGAGCAGCGGTTTTTGATAAGGGTTTTTGGCAGACGCCTTTAGGAAAAGTAGCGATTGATGCCGATTTAGCCACTAAAATTATTACTGACAACGAGCTTGTTTTTGAAAGCCAGCAGTATCATCAAAAAGAACATTCCTTGGAGGTGGAATTACCTTTTTTGCAAAAAGTTTTGGTGAATTTTCAGATTGTGCCGATTTTAATGGGTGAAAAAGATGAAAAATTGATTGAAGATTTGGCGACGGTTATTGCTCAAAATCTTGATAGCCAGACCCTTTTGATTATTTCCACTGACCTTTCCCACTATCCATCGTATGAGGATGCCAAAAAAGTCGATGAAAAAACCATCAACGCCATTTTGTCAGGAGAAGGAAAAAATTTGGATAAGGCAATCACAGAATCAATGGCGGCTAATATTCCTGGTCTTGCCACTTGTGCTTGCGCTGAGGCGGCAATTAGAGTGGGCATGAGAGCCGCCCAAAAAATGGCTATCAGTGATATCCGTTTGCTTAATTATGCTAACTCCGGTGATATCACTGGTACTAAAGAAAGAATTGTCGGCTATGCCAGCATTGGTTTTTATTCAGAAAGAGTTGGTGATGAGCTAAACCTTGAAGAACAAGAGGAACTTTTGGGAATTGCTCGCCAAACTTTGGAATCTTATTTAAAAGATAGAAAAATACCTGATTTTGAGATTGCTCATCCTTTTTTAAACCGAAATCTAGGTGCTTTTGTTACTTTGAGAAAAAATGGCCAATTAAGAGGTTGTATTGGCCAATTTGAGCCGGATATTCCCCTTTGGCAAGTAGTGCGCCAAAAAGCCATTGATGCCGCCCTTCACGATGCCCGTTTTTCACCGGTGACGCTAGAAGAGCTTAAAGATATTAAAATTGAAGTTTCGGTTCTTTCCCCACGCCAAAAAATTGATGATTGGCGCCAAATTGAATTAGGTAAACACGGTGTGGTGATCCAAAAAGGTCAACGCTCCGGTGTTTTTCTGCCTCAAGTGGCGACCGAAACTGGTTGGGATTTGGAAACTTTTATGGGCCAGCTTTGCTCGCAAAAAGCGGGCTTGGCTTGGGATTGTTGGCAAAAAGACGATGTTGACCTTTTCACCTTCACCGCCCAAATTTTTGAAGAAGAATAACCAAAATGAAAGGAATGGTTAGGAAATAAGAGGTTGGTTTAAGGCCAAAGATAGGAATAAAAATGAAACTGGCGGTGATGGCGCCGAAAAAAGAACCAATCAAATCCGAGGCGTAAAAAATTCCCACTTGTTTTAATTTTTGAAGATAGCCTTTGGTGATTAAAGGAAAAATTGTTCCAGTTAAGCCGCCGGCGACGGTTGCTAGCAAGAAAAAAATCATTTCTTGATTGGCTTTTTCTAAAATCAAAGGCATTGCTAGTGAAAAAAGAATGATTAAGAAAAGAACAATTTTAAGATGTTTTTTATAATCTAAGAACTTGGTGGCAAGGTAATTTCCCATTCCTATGCCAATTAAAATCGTTGCCAGAAAAAGACTGATTTTTTGGTAAATATAACCAAATTTGATTTGAAAAGCGAAAATCAGAATTACTTCCCAAATTATGGTAGTCGCCCCTGCCAGGGCCAAAATGAAGAAAGGCAGGCTTTGTCGTCGCCAACGTAAAAAGAAGACAAGCGCGGCAACCAACAAAAGAAAAAGAGAAATTCCAATTTGTGGCAAGTAGCTAAAAAAAGTGGCCAGACGGGGACTAAAAAGTGTTTGCCAAAAAATGGTTTGATAAAAATAAGCAATCGGATGGAAATCAAGGTTAATTTTACCTTCTTTGACTAAGGCTTGAGTAAACATGGCTATTCGGTCATCGGCGAGACGGTTTTTAAGATAGGCGGGAGAAATAAAATCGGTTTTGATTTGACGCTCTGCCAATCTTTGGCTGAGAAGTTGGTGGTCGGTCGTTAAAACCGGTTCGTTGCTGGCCAAAAATAACAAAGTATACTCTGGTAAAAGAAGAATCTGGTTAAATTCTTGTTTAATAGTTTGATAAATTGAAGCGGCCAGGTTTTGAGCTTCAAAGGAAAGGTAGTCAGTGGGGAGGCTAAGATTGATGGCCAACACGCCTCCGGGCTTAAGAATGGCTTTGGTTCTGGCAAAACTTTGTTGGGTGTAAAGCCGGTTGATGAGCGCGGTTGAAGGCGGAGGCAGATTAATAATCACCAAGTCATATTTTTCGTGAGTTTCTTGTAAGAACTTTCTTGGGTCTGCGAAGACTAAATTAACCTTTTCGTTTTCAAGCACTTCGCTCAACTCAGGCTGAAGGAAGTTTTTGACGGCCTTAACCATCGCCGGGTCCAATTCAACATAACTGACTTTTTCAGGTTGGTGTTTTAAAATTTCGGCCAAACCACCGTCGAGCCCGCCACCAATCATTAAAATTTTTTTTGGATTGGGGTGCTCAAGCAAAATGGGGTGGATGAAATATTCGGTATCTTCAGTTTTTTGGCTAATACCCATCAGGGTGCCTGATTCAAAGAAGTTGTATTGATTGGCTTTTTGGGTAACCGTAATCCGGCCGTAAATTGAGTTTTTAGTTAATACCTGACCAGGAAATTGAAAAGCCAGTGTTTTTTGTTCTAATAAAGGAAGTTTATAAAAAGCCAAAAGTAAGAGTAAAAAAAGAGGCGTAAAAAGGGCTTTTTTGGGGTGGAGAAAAAAAGTGAGTAGAAGGATTAAAAAAGAAAGCAAAAAGGTAAGCAAAAGAGGTGGAAATTGGATAAGAAAAAAATTAAACAAGAGACCACCAACGGCCAGACCTAAAATTTCAACCAGATAAGCCCGACTGGCAAGCTGGGCTGGCTTTTTGGTTTTTGAAAAAGAAAAAGCAGTGGTAAAGAAAAATCCAAGTGAGAAACCAAGCGGGAGAAGGGAGACAAAAGTAAGGCCGATGGCTTTAAAGAAATTTATCGTTACTCCCAGTGGAAAGAGAGTTTTTAAAAAGCGGATCAAAATTAAACTTGTTGGTAGAAAGAAAAACAGAATAATCAAGTTGCCAAAAAAAGCTTTTCGATTAATAAATTTTTTGCCTATCAGACTGCCTAGGGCTGTCCAAACCAACCAACACCCCAAAGCCAGTCCCAAAAAAAGTTCGTTACCATAAAAAGTCACCATTAACTCTCGAAGGAGTAACACTTGGCTGATAATCGAAACCATGCCGAGGATAAAAAAGGGAAGGAAAGATTGTTTTTTCATTAAATTTAAAGAAATGGGGCCCAATCAGCAATCTCCAAAGTGTTTCCGGCAATAAAATTGATGGCATAAAGAAAGATTGGTAATAAAATCACGGCAAAGGCAATTTTAAATTCTTTTTTAGTTAAAAACTTTTCAAAAGCAATGAGCAGAAATGGGACTAGTGGCAAGCTATAGCGGCTCATATCGCGGTGAGAAATAAACATGGTGCTGCTAAAAAAGACAAGAGTGAAAAATGCCAGCGGATAGCGTTTTTGTTTAAATAATAAGACCACTCCCAAAATGCCAATAAGATAAATGTAAATTATTTCTTCTAACCAAAAAGTGCCTACCCAGGTAGCGGCGACATTAAAAACTTGAAGTGGAGGCCAGAAAAGATGGATATTATCACCCGAATGGAAATAGGCAAGAAAATCGTCGTAAACATAACCATAGTAGCCAAAGACTCCTAGAAGGCTTAGGGGAATTAGAAGCAAAGGGTATGCTTTGAAAGGAAAACGTCGGCCCCAAGTTTGCCAGAGAAGATAAACTCCATAGGCGGCAAAAAGAAGAATACCTGGCGGTTTGGTTAACTGAGTCAGAGCGCCGAAAACTCCCGCTAACCAATAGTTTTGTTTTTTGAAAAAATAAAAAGAGGTAAGTAACATTAAGATAAAGAGCGGTTCTGGGGAACCAACTGAACGGACAACTAGCCAGCGGGCAGGGAAAAGTAAAAAAAGAACAGTTAACCACAATGGATTTTTACTAAATTTAAAATCTTTAACCAAACGGTAAAAAGTAAAAGCAGCCAGAGCGGAAGCGACCAGAGTAATAGAAATCATGGACCAAAGATAATTAAGAAATGTTGCTCCAATTCTGATTAAGAGAGGATAAAGAGGGAAGTGGGCAGCATAATATTCTTGAGGCAAGTCAAAAGAAAATTGGGAACCAATTATTTGGGGATTATAGAAAGATTTAGCGATAGCAATATAATAAGGACCATCAAAATTTTTCATAATAGTAACCATTCCTTCAGCTGGAAGGGGAATTTTCCAAAAACTGGTTAGTCTGAGAAAAAAAGGAAGCCAGATTAAAAACGTAGAACCAAAACAAACAAAGACAATTAAAAAGACATCACGCCAACATCTTTTCATTATTTATATGATAACACAATTTTTTTCCTCTATGTTATAATTTGAGAGAATTATACGAGTCTAACGAAGTGACGAAGTATACTCTAAATCAAGATGAAAATTGACCAGCTTTCAGTTTTTTTCCCTGCTTATAACGAAGAGGCCAATATTGGAGCGACGGTCACTAAGACTACCAAAATTCTTCCCAAAATCGCTAAGAAATGGGAGATTATTGTGGTTAATGATGGCTCAAAAGACAAGACAGGCGAGATAGTTGAAGAATTGATTGAAAAGGATAAACGGATTCGAATGATTACCCATAGCCCCAATCGGGGCTATGGTGCGGCTTTGAAATCTGGTTTTTACAACTCCCAGTATGAATGGATCGCTTTTACGGATGCTGACGGTCAATTTGATTTTTCGGAAATTAATGGGTTTATTGAAAAACAGCGCCAAACTAAGGCCGATTTGGTCATTGGCTATTATTTAAAACGGCAGGAACCTTTTTATCGGCTTTGGGGTTCAAAAGTTTGGCAGTTAGTTGTTTTTTTGCTGTTTGGTTTAAGGGTGCGTGACATTGATTGCGCTTTTAAATTGATTAGAAGAGAGGTAATTGAAAAAATTCCTAAGCTTGAAGCTGAACGGGGACCATTTATCTCCAGTGAACTTTTAATTAAAGCTAAAAAAATGGGTTTTAAAATAGTGGAGCTGGGGGTTCACCACTATCCACGAACGGTCGGGGCCGCAACGGGTGCCAGTTTGAGAGTTATTTTAAGTGGGCTGACTGACTTATTTAAACTGAGGAAAAAGTTAAATGTTAGCTAAATTTTTTACTAAAAACAAAATCGAATTTCTGATTTTATTGGCCGTTTTGTTAACGGCTTCCTTTTTTAGATTTTACCGCCTGAACGATTTTGCCATTTTCTTAGGTGATGAAGGCCGAGATACCTTGATTGTCAAAAGAATCATTGTTGACCATAAATTTACTTTATTGGGTCCAATGACCAGTGTGGGTAATATGTATTTGGGACCAATTTATTATTATTTGATGATTATTCCACTTTGGCTAGCTCGTCTTAATCCAATTGGCCCAGCGGTAATGGTGGCTCTTTTTGGGGTGATAACCGTTTTTTTGATTTATAAATTGGGTCGGGATTTATTCAATTCCACTGTTGGTTTGATTGCCGCTTCTCTTTATGCGATTTCGCAAGCAATTATCTCTCATACTCGCTTTTCTTGGAATCCAAACCCCATGCCTCTTTTTTCTACCCTAGCGATTTATTTCCTTTTTAAACTGATGAAAGATAACAAAGGTTGGTGGTTTGTTCCTCTTGGTTTAAGTTTAGCCACTTGTTTTCAACTTCACTATATGAGCGTGGTTTTCATTTTTTCTATTATAGTGATGCTTTTGCTCTTTAAGCCCAAAATTGACAAAAAGTGGTGGTTTTTTGGCATTGGTTCTTTTTTATTTGTTTGTTTACCAATATTTATTTTTGAACTGCGTCATAATTTTATTATTTTTCAGGGTTTGCTGCGGTTTTTAAAAGAAGAAGACAAAATCGGTTTTAGTCTAACTACTTTTTTAAAAAAAGCCATTTTTGTTTATTGGCGACTTTTTTATCGTTTCATGGCTGCCGAAAGAAGAAATCTTTCTTTTTTACTCAGTTTTCTGGGAGTTATTCCTTTGCTTTCTTTTTTTAGAAGCAAGGGAAATAATTTAGGGATTAAAATTATTGTTGGTTGGTTATTGATTGGTATTTTGGGGGTAAGTTTCTATACCGGCGACTTACATGACCACTATTTTGGCTTTCTTTTTCCGATTCCATTTTTGTTAATTGGTCTTTTTTTGGTTAAACTTTTTGAGTGTCGATTGCGTTGGTTGGGAATGCTTATTTTTTTGACTCTCTTACTGATCAATTTTGCTAATCTTGATATTGTGGCTGGCCAGGGTCCAAATTATCAAATAGAACGAGCACGAGAATTAGGCAAGATCATTGGCCAGGATGCCCCGCAGGATCGATTTAATCTTGCCCTTATTTCGCCCACCCACGATTTTCGGGCGATGAATTATCGTTATTTTGTTGAGGTTTTTGGTGCGCGACCAGAAGGGTATGAAAATTATACTGACATCAAAAATTTGTATGTTATCATCGAAAGCGGGAAGTACGAGCCGGGTAAAACTACCTCTTGGGAAATTGCCAGTTTTGGTCCTGCTGATATCGCCAAATCTTGGAGTTTTGATTTTGGTTATCAAATAGTGAAATTGGAAAAAAAGAAATGAAAAAAGTTTTTTTATCAGTGGTTATTCCTTGTTACAACGAAGAGGCAAATCTTAAACGTGGGGTCTTGGATGAAGTTGACAGATATTTGAAAAAACAAAAGTATTCCAGCGAAGTGATTATCTCTGATGATGGCTCAGTTGACAATAGTCTTGGCTTAGTAGAAAAATACCTCAAAACTCACCCGCGTTTTAAATTACTAAAAAACAAACATGGAGGTAAACCTTTTGCGGTTCGGGCAGGAGTCAATGCGGCCAAAGGCAAAGTTATTTTGTTTACTGATATGGATCAGTCAACACCTATTAACCAGGTAGAGAAGCTTTTGCCACTTTTTGCAAAAAGTTATGATGTGGTGATTGGTTCCCGGGGGCAAGCGCGAAAAGGCTATTCTTTGTTGCGGCGCCTGGCTTCATCTGTGTTTATGCTGATAAGGCAGGCATTGATTTTGAAAGATATTGTTGACACTCAATGCGGTTTTAAGGCGTTTAAAAATAAAGCGGCCAAAGATTTGTTTTCGAAACTTTTGATTTTCAGAAAAGCCAAAAAAGCCACTGGTTGGCGAGTGGGCGCTTTTGATGTTGAACTGCTATTTGTGGCTGAAAAAAGAGATTACCGAATTAAAGAGGTCCCAGTCGAGTGGAAAGACCGAGATATAAGCATTACTAAAGGAAAAACGAAGAGTAAATTTCTTAAAGAGTCAGAACAAATGGCTAGAGAAATATTCCGGGTGAGATTAAATGATTGGCGAAAAATGTATGACTAAACGGTCTTTGCTGCTTGTTTTAGGGATAATAATATTGGTTTTCTTTTTTCTTCGTTTGACCAATTTAACGCTTTTGCCGATTTTTGCGGATGAGGCGATTTATGTTCGTTGGGCCCAAATCATGAGGGCAGAACCGACTTTGAGATTTTTGCCCCTTTCTGATGGAAAACAGCCTTTTTTTATGTGGATTCTGATGTTTTTATTGCCGCTGTTTTCTGATCCTCTTTTGGGTGGTCGGCTGATTTCAGTCATGGCTGGCTTTGGCTCTTTAGTCGGCATTTTTCTTATTAGCCGCCTTCTTTTTAAAAATCGTAAAACTGCTTTACTGGCTGCTCTTTTTTACGCTGTTGTTCCTTTTTTTGTTTTTTTTGACCGAATGGCTTTAGTTGATAGCTTGCTGGCGATGTTTGGAATTTGGTTTTTCTTGTTAAGCGTGTTGCTAGTTAATAATCTTCGACTTGATTTGGCCATGATTGCGGGTATGGTTTTAGGTGGCGGGTTGATTACTAAATCTCCGGCGTTGTTTTTTGCTCTTCTTCTTCCGTCAACTTTAGTTTTAGCCAGTTGGGTTGATCTTAAAAAACCTAAAAAAACAATGCGTCAATTAATTAAACTAGTTGGCTTATGGCTAGTCATTTATTTTTTTGGTTTTGCCATTTATAGCCTGCTGCGTTTGGGACCTGGTTTTGAAATGATTGGTCTTCGTAGCAAAGACTATATTTTCCCCTTAAGTTGGTTACTTTCACACCCTTTTGATTCCTTAAAACCACATTTGGGATATTATGCTGAATGGTTTCCTAATTTGTTTACTTGGCCAATATTGTTTTTGTCTCTGGTAGGATTAGTTATTGTTGACAGAAAAAAACGACGCCCAGTATTGTTTCTTTTTTTAGTTGCTTTTTTGCCTCTTTTAGCTCAGGCGGCAGTAGCCAAAGTTTTTACCCCTCGCTATCTTCTTTTTGCTTGTTGGCCGCTGTTAATTTTAGCGGCTCTAGGTTTGGGAAGATTGAGACTGACAAAAAACAAGTTAGTTTGCCTAATGGCAATTATAGGCGTGATGGTTTTACCTCTATTTTATGATTATCAACTTCTAACTGATCCTCAAAAAGCGCCCCTACCCAGGCGAATGCGTTCCGGTTATTTAGAAGAATGGTGTTCAGGGTATGGGATTAAAGAGGTGGTTGAATTTATTAACCAGCGTTTATCTTTGGGTCAAAGAAATATTGTGGTAGGGACAGAAGGCTACTTCGGCACTTTGCCTAATGGTTTAGAAATATATTTTGATAAAGAAAGAAAAGTTTTGATTCTGGGCGTTGGTGTGCCTATTAACCAAGTTCCTGACTCTCTTAAAGAGGCAAGCCGAGATAATGAGGTTTATTTGGTGGTGAACCGCTCAAGAATGCTAGTTAAAAACGATTCGCAACTAATTTTGCTCAAAAGTTTTCCTAAAGCTGAAGGGCCTTCGGGGCAGGATGCCCTGCTTTTGTATCAGTTAAAAAATGAAGAATAAAAAAAAGTTTAGAAATATCTTTTTTATCCTTCTAGTTTTATTTTTATCTGTCTGGGCGATTGGGCCACTTTTTCAGCCTGGGTTTTTTTCCATGCACGATGATGAGCAGATTGCTCGTCTTTATGAACTTCATCAAGCATTCTTAAGCAATCAATTTCCACCCCGTTGGGTAGGGAATTTAGGTTTTGGGTACGGTTATCCATTCTATAATTTTTATCCTCCTTTAGTTTATTATCTGGGTGAAATTTTTCATCTTTTAGGGTTTTCCTTAATTGTTTCCACCAAAATAGTTATGGGACTAGGTTTTTTACTTTCAGGAATTTTTATATATTTCTTAGCCAAGGAATTTTTTGGTAAAGTAGGAGGTTTAATTGCGGCTGTTTTTTATATTTACGCCCCCTACCATGCTTTAGATCTTTATGTCCGGGGGGCATTGGCTGAGTTTTATGCCTTTGTTTTCTTACCAGCTGTCTTTTGGTCGACTTTAAAGCTAGTTAAAGAAAAAAGTAAAAAGTGGCTAATTATAAACAGTCTCTTTTTAGCCTTCCTTCTTTTAAGTCATAATCTAATTACTTTAATCTTTATGCCTTTTTATTTTATTTTTTTCGTCTTTCTTCTTTTTTTTGAAAAAGAAAGGAAGAAAGTTGTTTTAAATTTTTTTCTTTCATTTCTTTTATTTTTGGGTTTAACCTGTTATTTCTGGCTCCCGGCGCTTCTTGAGAAAAAATATACGCTAGTGGATGCTATTTTAACCTGTGAGCTGGCTAGTTATAAACTTCACTTTGTCTATCTTCGCCAACTTTGGAACTCACCTTGGGGTTTTGGGGGTTCAATTTATGGCTTATGGGATGGGATTTCTTTTGAAGTGGGAAAACCTCACTTAATTTTAAGTTTTTTAGCCGGGATTTTTAGCCTCCCTCTTTTTCTAAAAAGAAAAAGGAGTGGTTTATTTTTTGGTTTCTATTTTTTACTTCTTGCATTTTCTTTATTTATGACAAGCTTTCACTCCCAGTTTATTTGGGACAGATTAAAACCCCTTTGGTATCTTCAGTTTTCGTGGCGATTTTTAATATTTGCGGCTCTTTTTTCCTCTCTGCTTGCAGGAGGACTAATAGATTATATATTTAGACGGCTTAAAGAGAAAAAGAGACTTAAATGGGTGATAGTTTTTATACCCTTAGCCTTGGTTATATTTTTAAATAAAGACTATTTTAAACCTGCTAAGCATCTTGACGTTACCGATAGCCACTATACTAGCGAAGAAGATTTGAAATGGAGAGTGAGTAGGATGTCTTTTGAATATGTTCCCAAGACGGTGGCGACTAAATTATCCGATATCGGCACTACCCAACTTGATATTAATGAAGAAGAAATTGCCAAGAGTTCCTACGAAGTGCTAGATAGTGATTTAGAAGTTAGACAGATTAAAGATTTTCCCCACAGAAAGATTTTTGAGACTCAAAAAGAAGGAAGATTAAGAATTAACGTTTACAATTTCCCTGGCTGGAAGGCCTTTATTGACCAAAAAGAAGTTGGGATTGAGGAAACAGGTAAACTGAGACTTATAACTCTTGATATTCCCAAGGGAAAACATAGGGTTGAAGTAGTTTTTACCAACACGCCCGTTCGCAGTTTGGCTAATCTGGTTTCTTTAGTATCATTGGTATTAATGGTGATGGTTATTTTCGCCACTTTTTTTGTGGTAAAATAGCGCCATGATTAAGTCTGGTTTTGGAATAGGGGAAAAGTCTATTGAAGAAATTGATTTGGGGATAATAAAAAAAAGAGCGGTTAAAGGAGTGGCTACTTTAATAGGCAGGAGTTTTTTTCTTCAACTGATTGCCTTTTTGGGATTTTTTCTTTTAACTGTTTTTCTGGACATGGCTGAGATTGGTTTATTTTTCGCTGTCTCTGAATTGGTGGCAATTTTGGGTTACTTTTCTGACATTGGTTTGGCTGCGGCCCTGATTCAAAAAAAAGAAAAACCCAAACTTACTGATGTTCGCAGTACCTTTGCCGTTCAGCAAAGTTTAGTTTTAGTTCTGGTGATTTTGGTTTTTGTATTCACTCCTTGGTTACGCGACTTTTATCACATTTCTCAACCGGGAGTTTGGTTGCTTTGGGCATTAGCAGCTGGATTTTTTTTGGCCTCTTTAAAAACAATTCCTTCAGTGCTTTTAGAGAGAAAACTTAGATTTGATTTACTGGTGATTGTGGAGGTTGTAGAAACTTTGCTTTTTTATGGTATCGCCGTTTTGCTTGCTTGGAAGGGGCTTGGGGTAATTAGTTATGCCTGGGCGGTTTTGATCAGGGGAATTGTGGGAGTAATTTTGATTTATTTTATTTCTCCTTGGAAGTTAGGTTTTTCTTTTCACCTTAAGTCGCTGCGTCGTCTTTTTCGTTTTGGTATTCCTTATCAAACAAATACTTTTTTGGCGGTGATTAAAGACCGCTTAATGAATGTCTTTTTGTGGAAGATTATTGGCGCGACGGGAGTTGGTATTCTTGGCTGGGCGCAAAAATGGGCTCAGATGCCACTGAGGTTTGTTATGGATGCAGTGATGAAGGTTACTTTTCCTGCTTATTCTCGGCTGCAGGCCAACACAAAAAATCTTTCTTTGGCGATAGAAAAGACGCTTTTTTTTATCGCCGTTTTAACCTTTCCTTTATTAGTCGGTATGGTTATTCTGGCTCGACCCTTGATGATGGTCATTCCTCGCTATCAAAAATGGGAGGTAGCCCTAATCGCTCTTTATCTTTTCGTTATTAACAGTACCTGGGCGTCGGTAACGACGCCTTTAATGAATGCTTTAAGCGCTATTGGCAAGATTAAAATTGTTTTCAAACTGATGATAATGTGGACCGTTCTCACTTGGATATTTTATCCGCTTTTATCCTTAAAACTAGGTTACAACGGTGTTGCTTTGGGCTCCGCTTTAGTGGCGACTAGTTCAGTAGTGGCTATTTTGCTTGCCAAAAAGTACTTGAAATTTAGATTTTGGTTTTCAGTAAAAAAACCCTTGCTTTCCAGCTTCTTAATGGGAATTATTGTTTTAATGTTGTCTTTTGTTTTACCAAAAAACATTTTAACTATTGTTTTAAGTGTTTTTTTAGGAGGTTTAATTTATTTTGGCTTTCTTTTTCTTTTTGTTGGTCAGGAATTATTAACTGATTTTAGAAAAATAATTTTGGCTCTTCGGAAATGATAATTAATATCTTGAAATTTTTCTTTTTTATTTTTTTCTTCTGTTTTGTTCCTGGTCGGCTAGTAGTTTCTTTTTTAAAAATTAATTTTTCCAAACCAGAGAGAATGTTTATTTCATTGGCGTTAGGGATTGTTATTTTAACTACTTTATCCTTTTTTTTGGCCTGGGTTGGTTTGAGATTTTTACTTTTTCCTCTTCTTATTTTGGCAGGTTTTTATCTTGTCCTCGCCAAAAAGTGGCGTCCAAAGATAGTCTGGAGGAAAAAAATTGATTGGTTAGTAGTTTTGATAATTGTCTTGGCCACCATTTTTCAAAATTTGGTGATGATTAAAAGCGGTCTTGATTATCAAGGCGGAATTGCCTTCTGGGGTGTTCATGGTCATGACGGACTCTGGCACTTAACTTTAATTCAAGAATTGGCGGAAAACTTTCCTGCCCAGAATCCTGCTTTTGCCGGCGAAACAGTTAAAAACTACCATTATTTTTTTGACCTTTTTGGTGCTGAGATTTACCGATTGACGAGAATTTCCATTATCGATCTTTATTTTCGTTTTCTTCCTTTGTTTTTAACTTTGACTTTAAATAGTTTGATTTTTCTCTTTGCTAAACGGTGGTCAAACAAGAAAGAGGTGGGTTTATTGGCGATTTTTCTTACTTCTTTTGCCTCCAGTTTTGGTTTTTTACTGCCCTTTTTTGGAATTGGTTCTTCAACCTGGGAAACTGCTTTTTGGGCGATGCAACCAGCCTTTTCTTTTCAGAACCCCCCTTTTGCTATTTCCCTTTTGATTTTAACTTTAGGAATGTATTTGCTTTTGTTTTTTCAGAAAAAACAAACAAAATGGCTATTTTTAGTTTTGACTTTAGTTTTTGGTGTTTTGGTTGAATTCAAAGTTTATGGAGGCATTCTTTCGTTGTTTAGCCTTGGGGTGATGGGAGTTTTTTATGTGATTAAAGATAAAAATTTTAAGTTTTTAAAGCTGAGTTTAGCAGGATTAGCTCTTGCTGCCTTGCTTTATTTGCCTCAAAATACAGCCGGTTTTGGCTTTGTTCAATGGCAGCCTTTTTGGTTTATCAGGACGATGATTCAAGCTCCAGATCGGGTAAATTGGGTTGCCTTGGAGTTGCGGCGGCAGACTTATCTGGCTGTGGGGGATTGGTTGACAGTCTTAGTAATTGACTTTGTTTCTCTAATTATTTTCTTGGTGGGTAATTTGGGAGTAAGAATATTGGCAATAGTTTGGCTGGTTAAAAGGATAAGGAAAATTAGTTTAGTAGAGTTGTTTCTTGGCTGTATTTTCTTGACTGGTTTAGTTTTACCCCTGTTTTTTGTTCAGAAGTTTGTTGTCTGGAATACAATTCAATTTTTTTATTATTCTATTTTTGTAGCTTCTTTTTTCGCGGCTTGGGGCATCTCCAACTTATTGGCTAAATTCGGTAAGTTGAAATTTTTAGCCCTTTTTTTACTTGTCTTACTTTCTCTCCCTGGTAGTTTAAAAACAATTAGTTGGTACGTCTCTGCTGTCCCAACAGCAATTTTAGACAAAAGCGAAAAATCCGCTTTGGAATTTTTAAGAAACTTACCCCCTTCTGAGGAAGATACAGTTTTGCTTTATCCTTATACGGCTGGAGCTGAAAAACTACTGCCTCCTGTCCCCCTTTCTTGTTACAATACAGCTTATGTTTCTTTTTTCAGTGGTAAAAGAGTTTTTATGGAAGATATTGACAGAGCTTTGATTCAGGGTTATGACTTTGAGGAAAGATTTCGCCAAGAAAAAGAATTTTTTAATGAAAAAAACAGTCAAGTTGCTTACCAATTTCTTAATGAAAATAATATTCGTTATATTTATCTTGTTGATAGCCAAATTTGGCAAGCTGATTTGAAAAACAAAGCAGAGGAAATTTTTAAAAACGAGAGGGTGCGGATTTTTGAGGTTAAGAGCTGAAAAATGATAAAATTTAAAACATGGTAAAAAAGAGGATTACGGCTATTGTTTTGGCCAAGAACGAAGAGAAAAATTTGAGTTTATGTCTGAAAAAACTCGCCTGGGTTGATGAAATAATTGTTGTTGATGATTATTCTGAAGATAAAACAGTTGAGATTGCCAGAAAGTTTGGGGCTAGAATTTTTCAAAGGAAATTGGATGATTTTGCCGCTCAGCGAAATTTTGCTCTAAAAAAAGTTGAAACAGAGTGGGTTTTGTTAGTTGACCCTGATGAGAGAGTCACGCCGGCTCTTGCATCAGAAATGCAGGGGGCAATTAAAAAAAATAATTATGCCGGCTTTTACTTTCCTCGTAAAAACATTATCTTTGGTCGTTGGGTAAAACATTCCGGTTGGTACCCTGATTGGCAATTACATCTTTTTAAAACTAGAAAAGGAAAATATTTTGAAAAAGTCCACGAACAAGTTGAAGTTGAGGGTAAAGTTGGCTATTTAAAAAACAATCTAGTTCACTACAATTTTACTGATATTGGCCATTTTTTAAGTAAGAGAAAGTTTGAGCTTTATGCTTCGCTTGAGGCTGAACATCTGTTAGATCGAGGCTATAAATTTACTTGGATTGATTTAGTCAGCAAGCCAACTGAGGAATTCTTAAGAAGATTTTTTGCGGAAAAAGGTTATCTGGATGGTGTATTGGGCTTGATTTTGGCCGGATTACAAGCGGCTAAAGAATTTGTTATTTATGCCATGATTTGGGAAAAACAAGGAAAGAAAGAGGCAAAAATTAGCCCTCAAAAGATGATTGGTGAATTTGACGAACAATTAAAAAAGAGAGGAAAAGAAATCAATTTTTGGCTTCTTACCACTCAGATTGATCAAGAAGCGAACTTTTGGCGAAGAATGTGGCTAAGATTGAAAAGAAAAACCTGTTTTAAATGAGGCTCTCGGTTATTATTCCCATTTACAACGAAGAAAAGACAATTAGGAGAGTGGTCGAGAAAATTGCTGAACTTGACGCAGAATTAGAGATTATTGCCGTTAACGATGGCTCCAATGACCAAACTGGAACGATTTTAGGCCAGCTCAACAAAGAATATGGGGTTAAAGTTTATACTCACAAGAAAAATAGAGGCAAGGGGGCGGCGGTAAGGACTGGTATTCATAAAGCAAGGGGAGATTATGTTGTTATTCATGACGCTGATTTGGAGTACAACCCTAGGGAGATTTTAAAACTGCTTAAGATAGCAGAAAAAAATAAATTGCCCGTGGTTTATGGATCAAGATTTAAAGGCAGGATTGAGAATATGTCTCTACCTTTCTTACTAGGGAATATTTTTTTGACTTTTCTGACAAATGTTTTATTTGGGGTGAAACTAACAGACATGGAGACATGTTATAAGTTGTTTGAAAAAGAAGTAATCAAAGGATTAAATTGGCAAGCAGAAAGATTTGATTTTGAACCAGAAATAACGGTGAGAATTCTAAATAAGGGGATTAAAATTTATGAAACACCAATTACCTATAAGGCTCGGAAGAAAAATGAGGGGAAAAAGATTGGGTTTAGAGATGGAATTAAGGCTGTTGGGGTTCTTCTGAAATTAAGATTTTTTCCGGAGAAATGAAAAAAATCTGGCCGCTAGCAGTTTTGGCCTTTTTTATTTTGATATTTTTTTATCGGAATATTTTTTTAGGAGAAATTTTTTATTTTGGTGATAACCTTTCTCTTTTTTTGCCAAGCCTCACTTTTTTTGCCAATCAAATTAAAAAAGGAATTTTTCCTCTTTGGAATCCTTATCTTTTTTCAGGAGTTCCTTTTTTAGCTGATATTGGCTTAGGGCTTTTAAATCCTTTTAATTTTTTATTTTTGATTTTTTCTTCGCACCGGGCGATGAGTTTATCAATTATTTTCCAAGTTTTTTTGGCCGGGTTTTGGACTTATCTTTTTTTACGAAACAATAAATGTTCATCGTTAGAATCTTTGTTTGGGGCAATAACTTTTGCTTTTTCTGCTAGTATTTTGACTTTCATTAACAATATTGGCCTTCTTTCTACTGCCTCTTTTTTACCCTTGGTTTTACTAATAGGGCAAAAGGTTTTAAACAAAAAAAGTTTAAGTTGGGCAGCTTTACTGGGAGGAGTAATGGCAATTCAATTTGTTTCTGGTCATCCACAGCCTGCTTTTTACAGTTATTTCCTTTTAGGTTTATATTTTCTTTTTTATCCCAAAACTTCTTGGAAGTTAAAAATTAAGTTTGGAGCAGTAAGCTTGGCTTTTTTTCTTTCCTTAACGGCCTTTCAAACTTTACCAACAATGGAACTGGTTCAAAAATCAACCCGACCATTGGCTAATTTTGACTATGTTACTCTTTATTCTTTTCATCCTTTTTTGTTGATTCGATTTCTTTTGCCTTGGTTTTTTGGAGCAGCAATAAGGGGCATTTCTTGGGGGCCGATCTACCGGATGGGCCCTAATAATACCGGTTATTTTGGCCTTTTGTCTTTGCTGATTATTTTTTTCTCATTTCTGGCTAAGAAAAAAAAAGACTTTACGATTTTGTTTTTTAGTTTTATTTTCGTTTTGTCCGTTTTTTTGGCAATGGGCAAATATACGCCGGTTTTTTCTTTGTTTTATCGTTTTTTTCCTGGTTTTTCTTGGTTTCGCACTCCGACGCAAATTTTACTCCTGACTAATTTTTCTGCAGCTGTTTTGGCAGCTAAGCTTTTAGCTAATTTTTTGAGAATTCTTAGATTTAAAAAGACTGGAAAAATAATTGCCATTGCTTTGGCCACCAATGTTTTATTTATAGTTTTATTGGGATTTGTTTTCTGTTTTGAAAAAAATATTTTTGTCATCTTTTATCAATGGTTTGGACGATTATATTTCTCAGTCAAAAAAATACCGCTTTCCGAAAGTCCTTTTCATAATTTTGCCATTGACAAAGCAATTTTCTCTTTTATGGTAAGACAATTTTTAGTTACTTTTATTTTTTTACTTTTCTTTTTGATTGGCGCATTTCTTTTCCAAAAAAACAGAATGAAAAAAAATTCTTTTTTAGTCATAGTTTTATTACTTTCTTTTCTTTGTTTGTTTTATTTTAATCGCAATAATTATTTTTCTGCCAAGCCGGTGATGTTTAGTGACCAGTTGAAAACAGCTCAATTTTTGCAGGCAAATATTGGCATTCATCGTTTTATCAGTAGCAGCGGCTATTGGCCTTTTACTGGCCTTAACGTCTATTGGGAAAATATGGCTTTAAGACCACCCTTGGCTGATTCGATTTTTGATGAGAAAGAAAGGGAAACTTTTACAGTTTTGAAAAGAAGACTGGCGGTTTTGCCGCCCAACTGGGGTATGAAGTATGAAGTGGCTACACCGATGGGATACGGCCATTTACTCTTGAGAGATTACGCTCAATTCATGAAACAAAGTGAGAGAAATCACGTTAATGAGGTGGACGCTCTCGCTTTAGATAATTCCAAGCTTGACTTTTTAGGCGTAAAATATTTGTTGGTTGATAAGAGTTTCGATGGTACGATTCAGGAGGTTGAGTCATACCCAAAGTATAGTTTGGTTTACGAAGTAGACGATGTTAAAATATACGAAAACACTAAGGTGTGGCCACGACTATTTTTGATTGATAGAAACGATCAGGTGTCAGATGAGGGAATAAAGGAAGTTTTTTACAGCCCAAATCGAATCGACTTGGGAGTTGAAGCAAGTCAAGATTCGGAATTAATACTGACTGATACTTATTATCCAGGTTGGCAGGCGTTGGTTGACCAAGAGGAAATTAAGATAAAAAAATACAATCAGATATTTAGGTCAATCAAAATTGAAAAAGGTGACCATCAAGTGAGTTTTGTTTTTAAGCCAAAATTATTTTATTTTGGCCTTAAAATAAGTCTGATTGCTTTCGTTTGTTTGTTTATCGGTTTAATGAAAAAAATGGTCTTTAAAAGATGAAAAAATTATTTTTAATTATTGTTCATTATAAGGGTAAGAAGCTGACTGAGAAGTGTCTTAAATCAGTGTCTGCTTTGAAAATTAAAGGTTTTGATTTGAAAGTTGTAGTGGTAATTAACAATCCAAAGGAAGATTTGTCTTTTTTGGAAAGAAAATTTCGCCAGTTTGTATTTTTGAAAACAGACAAAAACCTCGGCTTTACGGGTGCCAATAATCTTGGAATTAAACATTCTCTCCAAAACAGGGCTGATTTTGTCGTTTTACTTAATAATGATACTTATGTTGCTCCAGATTTTTTAGTTCAATTAGTAAAAGCGGCAAATAAGGACAAAGAAATTGGTATTATTGCTCCCAAGATTTATTTTGCTTCTGGATGTGAGTATCATCGAACAAGATATAAACCAAGTGAACGGGGAAAAGTTTTTTGGTATGCTGGAGGAAAAATTGATTGGCAGAATGTCTTGTGTTCTCATCGGGGAGTTGATGAGGTTGATAAAGGACAGTATGAAAAGCAGATGCCAACGGACTTTGCTTCCGGCTGTGCAGTGCTAATTAAAAGAGAAGTCTTAAATAAAATTGGTTTGCTTGATAACCGCTATTTTCTTTATTTTGAAGATGTGGAATTTTGTCAGCGAGCAAAACAAACAGGTTTTAAAATTATTTACACTCCAAAAGCCAAACTTTGGCATTTTAATGCCGGTTCAAGCAGAGTTGGTGGTTTTCTTCATGACTATTTTATTACCAGAAATCGACTCCTTTTTGGGATGAAATATGCACGTCGGCGAACAAAGTTTAATTTAGCTAAAGAAAGTATTAAACTACTAATCACCGGTCGGCCATGGCAAAAAAGAGCAGTTAAAGATTTTTATTTTAAAAACCTTGGTCAAGGGAGTTGGCATGACTAAAAATTGGTTTGTCACTTTTAAAAACGCTTTGGGAGGATGTCTTTATGCTTTTCGGACACAGAAAAATTTCAAAGTTCACTTTCTGCTTTCTTTTCTGTTGATTGCTTTGGCTTTTTGGTTGGAGATTTCTTTAGGCCGGCTTTTATTTTTAATTTTTGCCATTACTTTTGGTTTAACTATTGAAATGGCCAACACGGCTTTTGAAAAAACAGTCGATTTAATCACTGAGAAATACCATCCTAAAGCCAGAATTGCTAAAGATGTTTCTGCTGGGATGATGTTGTTAGCTTCTGTCGGCCTGGCTATTTTAGGAGTTTTAATTCTTTTACCGCCGCTGTGGCGAAAATTAGGTTTTTAAGATGAAAATTAAAGATTGGTTGTTGCTTGAAAAACAAGATTTAGATAAACGCATTAGAAGCTATTCTAAATTCAGGTTGCTACTTTTGTCTTCAATAATTTTTGGTTTCTTTACTTCCGTGTTTTGGCTTTGGCAAAAAACTTCTTCCTTAGAAATTAAACTTCTTGATAAAACAATAATGAGTTTGATTGGCAAAATTAAAACCCCATTTTTGATGAGTTTTTTTTCTTTGATTACTCATTTGGGCAGTGAATTTTTTATTATTGTGGCCTTCTTTATTTTGGTTGTTATTTTAATGACTCGTAGGAGAAGGAGAGCCGCAATGGCGGCCTTCTTTAGTCTTGTAGGCAGCGCTGCTTTTACGCTTTTACTTAAAAATTTTTTTGGCCGCCCGCGTCCTTTCGGTTGTCTACCACCAGGGGATTGCCTTGCCTTTCCCTCAGGCCATGCCACGATTAGTTTTTATTTTTATGGCTTGCTTGGTTATCTTATTTTTAGGTTTTTACCGGTTTCTTTAAGAGTATTTTTAAGCATCAGTTCAGCGATTGTAATTTTAATTTTTTTAATTGCTTTAAGCCGTTTGTTTCTAGGAGCTCACTATCCAAGTGATATCTTAGGAGGCTTTTTTCTTGGGGGCACCTGGTTGTTGTTGGCGGTTTTCTTAATTGATGTTCTTTACTGATTAAATGAAGCAACTAAAAATTTCTGTAGTCATTGCTACTAAAAATGAAGAAAAGATGATTAAAGATTGCCTGGAATCGGTAAAATGGGCGGATGAAATTGTTATTATTGATGAGTTTTCTAAAGATAAAACAGTTGAGATTGCTAAAAAGTTTGGGGCCAAGATTTTCCTTCATAAATGGCCTGGGTTTTCGGAGCAAAAAAATTATGGTTTTAAAAGAGCAACTGGGGGCTGGATTTTGTCTCTTGATGCCGACGAAAGGGTTACTCCGGAATTAAAAGAAGAAATATTAAAAGAGATTAAAAAAACCAAAAATCCATTTTCCGGATACCATATACCCCGGTTAAACAATATTTTAGGCAAAGATATGTATTTTGGAGGTTGGTATCCAGATTATCAGAAGAGATTAGTTAGGAGGGAAAAATTCAAAAGATGGAAGGGAGAACTTCATGAGGAAATGTTAGTCCGGGGGCAGACAGGTAAACTGAAATCTAATATTTATCATATAACCCATCGCGGCCTTTCTTGGATGGTAGAAAAAAGCCTTGTTTACACAAGGCATGAAGCGGAGGAAATGCTCAAAGCAGAACACCCTAAGATGGCCTGGTGGAGGTTTTTTCGGCCAATGGCTCAGGAATTTTTTTATCGACTGATTAAAAAAAGCGGTTGGCGTGATGGAATAATTGGTTGGATAGAAGCAATTTATCAAACCTTCAATAAATTTTTAATTTATGCTCGTTTGTGGGAAATGCAAAATTTCCAGAAGAAGATTAAATGAGTTTTAAATACTTCATTCCCAAACCCAAAATAGAGAGTCGCCCCTGGCAGGGCTATTGGTCTAAAAAAGATATTCAAAAAGAGGTTTGTTTTTGTGAAAAAGATGAATTATGGAAGATTATTAAGAAATTTGTTAGGCTGGATGATAAAATAATTGAGGCTGGTTGTGGGTTAGGAAGATGGGTAATTTTTCTGTCAAAAAAAGGCTATAACATTCTGGGAGTAGACAATTTTAAAGGAGCAATTGAAAGAGCAAAACAATTTGACAACTTGCTGAGATTAAAAATAGCCGATGTCCGCAAATTGCCTTTTAAAAACGAAGAATTTGATGTTTACCTTTCTTTTGGTGTGGTTGAACATTTTGAAAAAGGGCCAATAGATGCCTTAAAAGAAGCAAAGCGAGTTTTAAAAAAGGGAGGAGTTATTATTCTTGAAACGCCTCATGATAATTTCTTAAGAAGAGTTAAGCGTCTTGTCGGGCTTTTGTTAAGAATAAGAAAAAGAAAGAAACCGATGCCTAAACTTCAGTTTTATGAATATCGTTTTAAAACAAACGAACTTAAAAAATTTCTCCAGGACTTAAATTTTAAAATTCTTGCTGCCTATTCAAAAGACCTGCTTTTAAATAACGAATCTATTGGTTTATGGTCAGATTTTCTTTTTTTACGATTAAAAAACAATCAACCCTTTAAACTAAATTGTTTTGGGATGTTAGTCAAAAAGGTTTTAGCACCTTTTAAGTTTCTTTTTTCCGGTTGTACCGTGGTTGTCGCTAAAAAAATATGATGAAAGTAGGCATTTTTGATCCTTATCTTGATACGCTTGGTGGCGGTGAGCGCTATATGATGACTGTCGCCGAGTGGTTGGCTGATTTGGGACATAAAGTTGATGTTTTTTGGAATGAGAAAAGCCTTAAAAAGGATATAAAGGTAAGATTAGGACTTAATCTGGGAAAAACTGAGTTTGTTGAGGATATTTTCTCCTCGAAAAGAAATTTGTTCAAAAAATGGCAAATTACAAAGAAATACGATCTATTTTTTTATCTATCCGACGGCAGCGTTCCTCTTTTGCTTGCTAGAAAAAATATTCTTCATTTTCAGGTACCTTTTCATCAGGTAGGTGGTAGAAGCTTCTTAAATAGAATAAAACAGAAACAAATCAAAACTACTGTTTGTAATTCTAAATTTACTAAAAAGTTTATTGACAAAGAATACGGAGTTAAGAGTTTAGTTATTTATCCTCCGGTTTCAGTAGAAAAGTTTAAACCAGGAAAAAAAGAAAATATTATTCTTTCGGTGGGAAGATTTACTGATGTTTTGCACAAAAAAAGGCAGGATGTTTTGGTTGAGGTTTTTAAGAAATTGGTTGACAAAGACCTTAATGGATGGCAACTAGTTCTGGTAGGAAGTGATAAGGAAGGGAAAAAGCTCATTAGTAAGATAAAAAAAGCGATTAGCGGTTATCCAGTAAAAATTAAAACCAATGTTTCTTTTGTTGAACTGCAAAAACTTTATGCCCAAGCCAAAATTTTTTGGACTGCGGCTGGATTCGGTGTAGATGAAGATGAGCATCCTGAACAAGTTGAACATTTTGGCATGACTACTGTCGAGGCTATGGCGGCTGGTTGTGTGCCGGTAGTGATTAATAAAGGCGGGCAAAAAGAGATAGTTGACCAGGGACAAAATGGTTTTCTTTGGCAGAATAAAGAAGAATTGATAAAATTAACCTTGGGGTTGATAAAGGATGAAAGTTTTTTAAGAAATCTTTCCAGAGCGGCAATCAAGAAGAGTAAAAATTACTCTTTAGAAAGATTTTATGAAGCTTTTGAAAAAATTATTTAAAAAAAATTATCTTTTTTGTCTGTTAATTCTCTTTCAGTTGGGGCTAAGTTTATTTTGGGCTTGGGTTCTTCCTTTTAATCAGTCGCCGGACGAATGTTTACATTTTAAAACGGCTGAATTTTTCTTTTTACATCGGCGTCTTCCTGTGGCCAGACAAGAGGAGATTACCTTTATAAAAGAACCCGACTGTTTGGGGACTACTTATATCACCACCCCATTTTTAAACTATATTTTAGCTGCTCTAAGTATACCAATTGGCAATAATTTAGGGATAGAACGCCCCTATTTAGCTGCCAGAATGTCTTCGGTACTGTTTGGTATTTTATTCACAATTTTCTTTTATAAATTTTTGAAAGAAATATTTGGCAGCCGAAATTTGCTTATTTTTTCCACCCTTTTTGTGACCATTATGATCCCTCAAGTAATGTTTACTTTTTCTTCTTTGAATATTGAATCATACTCTTTAGCCGCTAGTGCTTTTTTACTTTTTTCAAGTGTTCATTTTTTCAAATTACCGAAGAAAAAACTAAACAAGCTAAAATCTTACTTGCTTTTGGGTTTTGCTATTTCTTTCCAGTTATTCGCTAAATATAATTTTTATCTTCTTCTTTTGGTGCCAATACTTTTGCTTTTAGTTAAGATCATTAAAGAGAAGATATTTCCAATTAAAAATTTACTTTTGCTATTGGGACTGGTAATTTCGTTGAGTGGCTGGTTTTTTGTCCGCAACCAAATTCTTTACCAAGATTTTCTAGGTTTAAGGACCTACAGAGAAATAACAAGGGAAAAAATGATTGGCAGGAGTTACGCTCAAGCTGGTTGGAATTTTTATGATATTCTTTTTAAGTCACCCTGGTTGCTAGAAACTGCTAGTAGTTTCTACGGTAGATTTGGCTACATGAATATTACTATCGACCCAGTAATGCAGTGGATATTCCGTTTCTTTGTTTTTTTAGGATTGGTAGGATTGATCAAAAGGCTAATCGAGTTCAAAAAAATTAGCGTTTTAACAAGGGGTGGCGGTCTTTATTTACTGTTTTTGGGTTTAATCCCGTTTAATATTATGATTTCTCTATGGAACTCATTATATTTCGATTTTCAGAATCAAGGGCGGTATCTTTTTCCAATACTGATTCCCCTAATGGTATTAGTAAACAAAGGAGTATTTGCTCTAGCTGGCGATAAAAAATCTAAGCTTTCGCTTGCAATCGGCATAATTATTGGTTCAATTTTATTAAATTTTTGGAGCTTTCTTTATTTACCCAAAATTTGACATTTTTCCTGAAAGAAATTTTGCCGAGAGGCTAGGAAATTAACAAGATGATTTTGAGATTTCTTTCTAAATTTAAAGATTGGGACATCACCGTTGGCCTGCGCTATTTACCTGTTGTCGCTTTTTTGAAACGACAGAGAAAGGAACAAGATTCAATTTTAGAAATAGGTTCGGGTTCTTTTGGCATTTGTCCTTATTTGCAAAAAAAAGTAACCGGAGTTGATATTGCTTTTGGCAAAAGGGTTCATCCTTTACTAAAGCCTGTCTATGCAAGGACAGAAAAACTTCCTTTTAAAAACAATAGCTTTGATTTTGTTTTAAGTATGGATCTTTTAGAGCACTTGCCGGTTAAAAAAAGAAAACTGATGGTGAAAGAAATGATTCGTGTTGGCCGAAAGGGGATTATTCTTGGTGTGCCTTCTGGTTTTTGGGCCGGTTTAGCTGATAAGTTTTTAAATTGGTACTATTTTCAAACACACAAGGAGAAATTAAATTTTTTAACCGAGCATTTGAAGTATAGTCTGCCTAAAAAAAAAGAAATGAAAAGTTGGTTTGTAGATGAACTATCCCGTCGAAATAAAAAGGCGAAGATTAAAATTTACAATAATACTAATATTTTGCTTCTGATTTTCTTGCTGATTTTAGGTTTTAGCGAGAATAAATTGCTTTGCCGCATTTATAGGTATAGCCTTTTTTTGTTTCCAACTTTGCGCCTTTTGAATTTTCCTCCAGTATACCGTAAGCTATTTTTTGTTAAAATAGAGAAGAAATGAACACGGGTAAATTCAGCATTGTTATTCCAAACTGGAATGGGAAGCACCTTCTTCGCAAAAATCTGCCGCAGGTATTAAATGCTGTTGGTGATGCTGAAATAGTCATTATTGATGATGCGTCGACTGACAATAGCGTTGATTTCATTAAAAAAAACTATTCTCAGGTAAAACTTGTTATTCATAAAAAAAATAAGGGGTTTGCCGCTTCTTGTAATCATGGGGTGAATTTAGCCAAAGGAGAGATTGTTGTCCTTTTAAACACTGACGTTATTCCTCAAAAAGGATTTTTACAGCCGATCTTTGAAGACTTTTCGGATAGTAAAGTTTTCGCTGTTGGCTGTGGTGAAGCTTCCAGCGGGCCTGGTTGGGCTGTTTTTAAAAAGGGAATGGTTGAATTAGTGAAAAAAAAAAGACAGCCAAAAAAATGCTTTGCTTTTTGGGCCTCAGGAGGGCAATCTGCTTTTTCTCGGCAGAGGTGGTTAGAACTGGGGGGGTTTGATACCCTTTATCGGCCATTTTATTGGGAAGATGTCGATCTTTGTTATCGTGCTTGGAAAAGAGGTTTTAAAATAGTTTGGGATCCAAGAAGTAAAGTTGTTCATGCTCATGAAGGAGTTATTTCAAAGAGTTTTCAGAAAGAAAAAATTAGTTTTATCGGCGAGAGGAATCAACTTTTGTTTATCTGGAAAAATATTGCCAATCTGAAAATGATGCTTCAACATAAAATTTGGCTTTTTTGGCGCCTGCGTCAACCTTTTTACTGGCGTGTTTTTTTCGGAGCACTAGCAAAAACTCCTCAGTTGATACTAAAAAGATTGAAGGAAATAAAAGAAGCTAAAGTTAGCGATCGAATGATATTTGGAACGTTTAAAGATTAGCTTGATGATTAATCGGAAGTTTAAATATTTAATAATCAGCTTATTTAGTATTTTATTTTTGAATCTTTTATTTTTGGATTGGTTGATTTTGGGCAAGAAAACACCAGGATTAGGAATAGAAGAATTCTCAAAAAAAATAGGGAGCGAAACTGAAAAAGAAACGGTTTTGGATACAGAGGTTTGTTCCCCGTTTTGTCTGGAAGCAATTCAAGAAGAGGTTGGGCGGGTAGCCGCTACACTTTCTGGAGAAACAAAGATTGTGGAAAAACAAATTGTAGGGCAAGTTGCTCAACCGGCAACGCCCCAAAGCCAAATTAAAATGGTTTTTATCCCTCTAGGTGGTAATGGTTCAACCACTAACCGAGATTGGACAGACATTAAAGCAGCCGAGGTTCACTTAGATTTAGGCGATTATTCTGGTATAAAAGAGGTTACCTGGGAGGCATTTTTAAAAGTGAAACATGGTAATGGCAAAGTCTTGGCTAGATTATTTGATGTTACCAACTCAATTGGTGTACCCGGAAGCGAAATTTCAACTAATACCGAAGTTTCTACCCAGGCCAGGTCGAATTCTTTAACTATTTGGTCAGGGAGAAATCTCTACCGTGTCCAGATTAAAAGTTTGACAGGTTATGAGGCCACCATTGATTCTGGAAGGATAAAGGTTGCTTTAGAATAAATGAATATGAAGAAGTCTTTAATTAAGTTGCTGAAATGTCACGGTCTGTTTTTATTAATTTTGATTTTCGCGGCCGCCTTAAGGTTTTACCGCTTATCAGAGATGGCCTCTTTTGATTTTGATCAGGAGTATGCCTCAAATTTTGCTTATAGCGTCCTGCGAGAGTTTCCCATTCAGTTGATAGGTCAGGGGCTTTCGGTTCAAGGTTTATTTATGGGCCCATTATATTTCTACTACTTGGTACCATTTTTTGCCATTTTTAATCTCCATCCTATTGGGGGTGCTGTTGGTTCAGTCTTTTTGGGGCTAGGGATTATTGTTGCCTATTATTATTATGCTAACAAGCTATTTGGTAGACCAGCAGGCTTGATAGGAGCTTTTTTAAGAGCAGTTTTGTTTTGCAAGCTGCAAAGTGACTGGTCAATGACGCCAGCTTTCAGCAGTGAACTGCTGGTCTTAGTTACCTGGTATTGTTTTTATCAGTACTGGAAAGGAAACACTAAGTGCTTACCACTATTGGGGTTGGTTTTTGGTCTTTATACTAGTTTTCACCCAATATTATTTCCTTTTTATTTGGTTTTTTTAGTTCTATTGCTTCTTAGACGAAATTGGCCCAATCTTAAAATTTTGCTTTTAAGCATCGGAGCGTTCGTCATTCCTATAATGCCTTTGATTTTGTTTGAATATTTTCATAAGTTTCTTGAAGTTAAACTTTTATTTAACTTGCTTTTAAGTTCAAAAACTGAAGCAGCGACCCCGTTTATAGCTAAGTTTATGACATATGTGAAGACTATCCTTGTTGGGCCGCAACATGTTTTGGGAATTGAGATTGGCTCTCCCTATCTTTTATCTGGAATAGTGTTAGGGGCAATGGTAATTTTTATCTTTAAGAAAATCCATATCTGGCAAGATTCTTTTCATCTTTTGACTTTAGGTATCACCTTCTTGGCATTTGTTTTATATTATTACTTTCTCCCAGTCCATGTCCCCGAGTATTATTTCATGGCGCCAATCACTCTTTTGTTTTTCTATTTATTAGGCCTTCTTGGCTATCTCGCTACTAAACCCGGAATCCAACTGATAGTGATGGTTTTTTTGGTCTATGTGGCTTTGACCAATATTAAGATTTTAGATCAAATCAAATGGTCTCATCCCAACTTGACTACTTTGGCTTACAAAGACAGAATCGTTAAAGAAATACTTAAAAGACAACCCCCGGATAAAGATTTTTTCATTTCCTACATTAAGTTGCCTGGGTGGAATTTTGGCTTTAAGTACTTGTTTAAGCTTTATGGTCGTGTATCTCAAAACGACCTGGTAGAAGGCTCCATCTATACCATTGTTACTCCTAAAAGCTTGACTCCAGGAAGTATTGATGTGGACTCAGGCAATGTAGGTCTAATCCTGCCTGAGCGGCAAAAATAGACATGGATTTATCGATAATCATTGTTAATTTTAATGTCAAAAATCTTTTAAGAGGTTGTCTTGGTAGTTTAGAACGAGAGAGAAGAAAAACGAAAAAATTAGAGATTGAAGTTCTCGTTGTTGATAATGCCTCAACTGATGATTCATCAAAAATGGTTAAAAAGAGTTTTCCCCAAGTAAAATTGACTAAAAACAAAACTAACCTTGGTTTTGCCAAAGCAGTCAATCAAGGTATTAAACGCGCAAAGGGTGAGTTTATCCTTCTTTTGAATCCAGATATTGTGGTCAAAGAAAATGCTTTAAAGCAAATTGTTAGTTTTGCTGAAAGCAGGCAGTCGGTTGGAGTAGTTGGCGGGCGGTTATTAAATCCTGATGGTAGTGGCCAGCCATCGGTTTTTCATTTGTCTACTTTTGGGGGAGCAATTAAAGAATTTTGGCTTGGTAAGAAGGGAACTTTTCAGAAATATTTGCCTAAAGTCAATAAACCTCAGGCAGTCGAGGCAGTAAGCGGTGCCGCGATGCTAATTCCCAAAACAATTATTAAAAAGATAGGTTTGTTTGATGAACATTATTTTATGTATTTTGAGGATTTAGATTATTGCCGTCGAGTAAAGGAAGCAGGACTTAAAGTGTTTTACTGCCCTCAAACAGAATTTATTCATTATCACGGTCAAAGCGGCAAAAAGATTCCTGAAAAAGTCAGCCATTATTTGGTAGAAAGTAGTAAAATTTATCATGGAAAACTAAAGCATTATTTAATTAATCTGATTATCAAATTAGGTCAAAAATGGCAAAAGTAAGGCGTCCATTAAAGATTGTTTTAATTTTAATATTTTTTCTTTCTTTAACGCTTCGATTAATTAAATTAGGCGAGAACCCTACTTTTATTTCTGATGAAGCCAGTATTGGTTACAATGCCTTTTCGATTTTAAAAACAGGTAAAGATGAATGGGGAAAATCATTCCCAATTTATTTTAAAGCCTTTAGCGAATATAAACTGCCTCTTTACATTTACCTGGCTGTTCCTTTTGTTGGTCTTTTTGGTTTAAATGAATTTGCAGTTCGCTTGCCTTCGGCTCTGGTAGGTGCTTTCACTCCTATTTTACTTTTTTTATTAATGAGCCAACTTTTTTCTGAAAAAAAATACTCCTCGTTTTTGGCCTTACTAAGCGCTTTTTTCTTAGCGATTAGTCCTTGGCATCTTCAAGTAAGCAGAATGGCTTTGGAGGCAAATTTGGCACTTTTTTTAACCTGCTTGGGAGTTTACCTTTTTTTAGTAGCTCAAGAAAAAAAGAGAGTTTGGTATTTATGCTTGTCTTTTTTTGTCTTAGGATTGACTTTTTATACTTATAATGCCAATCGAGTTTTTATACCGCTTTTCCTGCTTTTTCTTTTTGTCAAAGATAGAAAGAAAAGAAAGTTTTTGAGAAAAAATTGGCCGGCGCTTTTAATTTTTTTCTTTTTTATTCTTTCAATTGTTTTGACCGGCTTTCGTGGTAGCCAAGAAAGGCTATCAAAGGTCAGTATTTTTTCCGATCGAGGCCTCACTGCTCGAATTTTTGAGAAAAGAGTTTCTTGTCAAGAAAATTTACCTTTTTTGGTTTGCCGGGGAATTTTTAGTCAAACTGTTTTTTACCCGTTTGTTTTTGCTAAGAATTATTTAAGCCATTTTAACCCCAATTTTTTGTTTAAAGGACCCGGTTTGGCCCACTATGGTGTTCCTGGGGTTGGAATGATTTATTGGCTTGAGTTACCATTTTTGTTGACTGGTTTTTGGTATTTGTTAAGAAAAAAAAGTCCAAAAATATTTCTTTTGTCTTGGTTAATTGCAGCCCCTGTAGCCAATAGTGTTACCGGCACAGCTCATCCGGTGAGATCACTGTTGCTCCTACCTTGTTTTTCGCTTTTGGTCAGTTTGGGTATTTTCTATTGGTTTAATTGGTTAAAAAATTATACAGCGGCGCTGCGCGCCTCGATAATTCTCTTAGAGTATTATAAAAAGCTTTTTTTGGGAGTGATAATTTTTTGTTTTTTTATCAGTTTGGGGTTTTTTTTAAAGAAATATTGGCTTGAATATCCTTTGCAGACTGGTTCAGTTTGGCAATCAGGCTATAAACCTCTCTATCAATTTTTAAGTAGTAAAGAGCAGGAATACGACCGAATTTGGGTGACCAAATTCTACGGTGAGCCTCACATTTTTTATTTATTTTATTCTCAATTTGATCCAACCAAATATCAAAACGAACAAGGGGTAGCTCGTTATGTCCGTAAGGATGGCTGGGCCAATGTTGATAAAATTGGTAAATATTTCTTTTTTCAAGATAAAAAGATGATTGAAGAAAACAAAAAACGGGAAATAATCGTTTTTTTTCCTTCAGAAATTGATGCCCAGGAGGGGGACGAGTATATTCGGTATAGAAATGGTGAGGTTGCTTTTGTAATTAAAAGTCAGCCTTAATTATGAAAAAAAAGAAACACTTCTGGCCAGCTGTTCTAATAACTCTTTTTGCCTTTTTGATTCGGTTGTATCGTTTGGGGCAAGTACCAATTTCTCTTCATTGGGATGAGGCAGCTTGGGGATATAACGCCTACTCAATTTTAAAAACTGGACGTGATGTATATGGCCAAATTTTGCCTTTTATTCTTAAGTCATTTGGGGATTACAAACCGGCATTTTATGTTTATTTAGTAGCTATCTCTGAAGCAATTTTTGGTTTAAATGAATTTGCAGTTCGTTTGCCTTCGGCGCTTTTTGGGTCTTTGGCTGTTTTTTTACTGTTTTTGGTTATTAAAGAACTTTTTGCCACTTTTAAAGGAGGGGAGACAGTGGCGCTTATTGCCAGTTTTATTCTAGCGACTTCTCCTTGGCATTACCATTTCTCTCGTGGAGGCTGGGAAGTGAGTGTTTTAGCCGCTTTTTGTCTTTTGGGAATTTGGCTATTTTTAAAAGCAAAAGGAAAAAACAAGGGGTTTTTTCTTCTTTCAGCCTTTTCTTTTGGTCTTTGTTTTTATATTTATCAGGGGGCCAAGATGTTGGTTCCACTGATTGTTTTAGGCCTTTTGGTTTTCTTTTGGAAAAAAATAGCCAGAACTTCTAAAAAAACAATTATTTTTAGTGCCATTCTCTTGGGAATAATGGCCCTGCCTATTTTTTTCTCCGTCTTTGGTGGGGCTGAGGGTAGATGGCCCACCCTACATCGCTATCTTAATCATTTTTCTTCTCGCTTTTTATTTTTTGAAGGTGATTGGAGCCACCCCCGCCACAGTGTTCCCAATACTGGGGTCTTAAATCATCTGGCGATTTTATTTTTGCCCTTAGGTGCCTTTTTTCTTATTAACAAAGAGCTTAAAAACCAATTCTTTTTGTGGTATTTGATGGTGGTGGCGCCAATTCCTGCGGTCTTCAGTCGAGATATTATTCAGGCTCAGCGGTCGTTTTTTCTTGTTTTTCCGCTTAGTGTGATTACTGCTTTTGGTGTTTATTTTACTTTTCAATTTGTTAAAAAGCGATCTTTTGTTTTTAAATGGGCTGTTATTTTTATTTTAAGTTTTAGTTGGCTGTTTTCTTTTGTTCTTTTTCTTGATCAGTTTTTTGTTCACGCTCCGATTGCTTATTCAATTGATTGGCTTTATGGCTACAAAGAAGCAGTGGAATTTGTTAAAGACAAAGCAAATGATTATGATCAAGTTGTTTTTACCCAGAAACATAGTCAATCTTATATTTACTATCTTTTTTACACTGCCTATGAGCCAAAAAATTATCAAGCTCAAGCGAGGTTGATTGAACATTCTGAGGGAGATGTGGGCCGGGTAGAAAAGATTGACAATATTGAATTCAGGAATCTTTATTGGCCGACTGACCGTTTTAAAAAAGGCAAGCTTTTCGTAGGAGCCACTTATGAAATTCCCCTTCAGGATATTGACTCAAGCAAGGTGCGGATTTTAAAAGAGATCTATTTTCTAAATGGAGAATTGGCTTTTAGAATTGTGGAAACCTTTAAAAAATGAAAAAAATATTTTTGATTTTAGTTTTGGTGCTGGCTTTGGCGGTTCGTTTTTATCGAATTAACCAGTTACCATCAGGATTTAATGCTGATGAAGCGGCGATTGGTTACAATGCTTATTCTCTGCTTGAGACAGGCAAAGACGAACATGGTAATCGGTGGCCACTTCATTTTCAATCGTTTAATGATTTTAAACCGGGTGGCTATATTTATTTAATTTTACCTTTGGTAAAGTTTTTTGGCTTAAATGAATTTGCCGTTAGACTGCCCTCAATTTTGGCCGGCGTTTTGTCGGTTTATCTGATTTATCTTTTAGTTAACGAACTTTTTCCCAAACCAAAACTTTTTGGATTTTTAACCATCGGTGGAATTGCTGCTTTCTTTTTGGCTCTTTCGCCTTGGGCTATCCATTTTTCTCGCGGGGCTTGGGAGACAAGTGTCGCCAGCTTTTTTCAGCTTTTAGGCATCTGGCTTTTTTTGAAAGGAACAAAAAAGCCAATCTTTTTTATACCTTCAATAATAACATTTATTTTTTCAACTTATGTTTATCACAGCACGAGGCTAACTACCCCGCTTTTACTTTTATTTTTGGTGGTTGTTTACAGAAGAAAAATCTGGGAGAGCAAAAAAGTTTTAACCGGAATTTTGTTAGTTGGTTTAGTCTTGGGAGTGCCGCTTTTAGTCAGTTTTGCAAAAAGCGGTACAGTCAGATTTTCTGGAGTGGGATTGGTGGCTGATGTTGGACCCTTATGGGATGTGAACAGACTACGAGGAGAGCATAGCGGAAATACAAATGCTTTTTGGCTGAGAATAATTCACAATTGGCCTTTAAGTTATTTTTTTAGACTGGCTAAAAATTGGGCCTCTCATTTTGAAACTGAGTTTTTGTTTGTCACTGGAGATAAAATTAAAAGGAGCAATTGCCCGGAAATGGGTCAGTTTTATTGGCTGGACTTATTTTTTTTGCTGACTGGTTTTTATTTTTGGTTTCGAAAAAAAGAGAAAAAATTCATTCTTCCTTTTTATTGGTTATTGATAGCGCCGATACCGGCAGCAATAACCTTTCAAGCACCTCACGCTTTAAGAGCTCAAACAATGGTTTATCCTTGGCTGATTATTAGTGCCTTTGGCGCTTATTATCTTTTACTTTTTTTACAAAAGAAGGCAACCTTGTTCTTAAAATTGTTTTTAGGCATAGTCTTGTTTTTTTACTTAAGCAATTTTGCCTATTTTTTAAATCAATATTTTGTCATTTATCCCCAAAAATATCCGGAGGCCTGGGAATATGGATTTGAAGAACTGGTGGCTTATTTGGAACCGATTAAGGATGATTATTCAAAAATTTATGTGACTGAAGTCTATGACCAGCCCTATATTTTGTTCCTTTTTTATCTTAAGTATCCGCCAGAAAAGTTTCAAACAGAAGCAAAGTTAACCCCTCGGGGAAAATTTTTCTTTTCTACAGTCAGGGATTTTGATCGATTTCATTTTGAAAGAATTGATTTGAAAAGTCTAAAGGGGGAGAAGAATATTTTGATTGTTGGAACTGATGAGGAAATTCCAGAAGGAGAAAATGTTATCAAAACAATTTACTTTCCTAATGGTGCTCCGGCTTTTGAAATCGTTAGCCGCTAAGCTATAATAACTGCAATGACCAAAATTTCTGTGGCTATGGCCACTTTTAATGAAAAAGAAAATATTGGTGAGAGTATTAAATCAGTCCGCCAGCTGGCGGACGAGATAGTCGTAGTTGACGGTTCTTCAATTGATAAAACCAGAAAAATCGCCAAAAGATTGGGAGCTAAAGTAATTAAAACTACCAACAAACCCATGTTTCATATTAATAAAAACATGGCCATTGATGCTTGCCAAGGGGAGTGGATCTTGGTTTTGGATGCTGATGAGCGAGTCACCTCTGAATTGGGTGAGGAAATGAAAAAAATTGCCGCGAAAAAATGGAATAAAAATGAACCGGCTGGTTATTGGCTAAAAAGAAAAAACTATTTTTTGAGCCGTTTTTTAAAAAAGGGAGGCCAATATCCAGATCCAGTCATTCGCTTTTTCAAAAAAAACAAAGGGAGACATCCTGAGGTTTCGGTTCATGAACAGATTGAAATTGCTGGGAAATTGGGTTGGTTAAAAAATGACCTTATTCATTTGGCCAGTCCTACTTTTGCTCGTTACTTAACCCGAGAAAATCGCTATTCTACTTTAGAGGCCCAAGGGATGGTCAAAAGGGGAATTAAGATAAATCTATCTAACTCAATTAAATATTTGCTCATTAAACCTCCTGCTACTTTTCTTTCTTTATTTATTCGCCATAAAGGTTATCAAGATGGTTTTCCTGGTTTTGTTTTTGCCCTTTTTTCAGGTATCCATCACTTTCTCTCATATTTTAAATATTGGGAAATGAAAAAATGAAAAAAGGCAAAGTTTTTCTTGTTTTAATTTTAGCCCTTAGTTTAGTTTTAAGGGTTTTGTTTTTATGGAAGCACTCAGCCTCATTCACCTATGATCAAGGAAGAGATCTTTTAGAAATAAGGGAAATGGTCGTCCTAAAAAAAATTCGTCTTATTGGTCCAACAACCTCACTGCATGGCGTTTTTTCAGGCCCGTTTTGGTATTGGATGGGTTTGCCTTTTTATCTGCTGACCAATGGCCACCCTTTAAGTACAGAATTTATTTTAATTACTTTGTCCTTTCTTTTTCCGATATTTGTTTATTTTTTAGTTTCAGATAAAAGATTGGGTTTAATTTTATCGTCAGTTTATATTTTTTCCCAAGCTTTTTTTCAGGCTTCAAGTGTTGCTTTAAATACTAATCCTATGGTTTTTGTGATGCCATTGATTTTACTTTGTTTAACTAAATTTTTTCTTCAGGAAGAAAAAAAATTCTTATATTTGACAATGTTTTCGATTGGTAGTTGTTTTCATTTTGAGGCCATAATTGGTGTGCTTATGTTGCCTTTTCTTTTGATTGCTGCCTTAATTTTTAAAAAAACAAAATTATTTTTGAGAAATAAAAAAGGCCTATTGGTTTTTTTTATTCCCCTTGTTCCCCAGTTATTTTTTGAACTCCGTCACAATTTTATTCAAATTAAAACAGTCCTTACTTTAATTAGCGGCAAAGGAAGCTCTTTAACTCCGGCTTCTGGAGATTTGGTCTTTCGTTTTTTTGATAGACTCAAGATATTTAAAGACGTTTTTATTTTTAATGCTAGTGGAAATCCAATGATGGTTGGGATTTTGTTAATTTTGATAATTATTCTTATCGGTGGTTTCTTAAAAGCCAAAACAAAAAGAAAAAACGAAATCTATTATTTGGGTCTTTTGACATTACTTTCTTGGATAATAATTTTTTTCGGATTTGTTTTCTACCCTTATGCCTTATGGCCCTGGTATTTTGGAGCAGTTGACGCTTTAATGCTCACTTTGGTTGGCTTGGCATTATTCTCCTTGTTTTTAAAAAGCAAAACTTCTAGGCGGTTGGCATATTCTTTATTATTAATCTTTGTTATTTTAAATATAGCCAAATACTGGTCTTGGCCACTTCAACAAGAAAGTTCTCCTGACCCAGCTAATCTTAGAAACAGACTTGAGGTTGTTGATTTGATTTATGATGATGTTCAGAATCAAGGGATGAATATTTTCACTTTTGCTCCTTATGTGTACGATTATCCCTATCAATACCTTATTTGGTGGCGAGCCAAAGAAAAATATGGATATTTGCCGGAAGAATTTGCTTATTTGCCTCACCAGCCAGGTTATGTTGCGGCTAAAAGCCAAGCTGATGCTTTAATTCCCAAAAAAGAAGCCAAATTTACTTACTTAATTATTGAACCCTTTGAATCTCAGCAGAACTGGTTTTGGCAATGGCGAGATAATTTCCCCCAAGCCTCAAGTGAATGGCAAATTGGCAAAACCAGAGTAGAAAAGATAAAAATTGAATAAAAACAATGAAAGTTGTCATTGACGTTTCACCATTGAAATCAGGACATCAATTTCGGGGAATAGGTACTTATACTCGGAATCTTATTGCCGCTTTGAAAAAGATTGATAAGAAAAATGAGTATGAACTGGTTGATAGTCCTCAGGAAGCAAAAACGGCAGACATTGTTCATTACCCATTTTTTGATCTTTTTTTTCATACCCTGCCTTTAGTTAAAAGAAAAAAAACGGTAGTTACCATTCATGATTTAACTCCTCTTGTTTTTCCTCGGCATTATCCGCCGGGAATAAAAGGCAATATAAGATTTTTTGTGCAAAAGATTTCTCTTCGAGGAGTTAAGGCGATTATCACTGATTCTCAAAACTCCAAAAAAGATATTGTTAAGTTTTTAGCAGTGCCAAAAAGCAAAATTCATGTGGTTTATCTGGCGCCAGGAAAAAAATTTAGAAAATTGGAAATTGGCATTCCGGAGGAATCCCGCGAAGTGGGCAATTGGAAATTGGAAATTAAGCAAAAGTATCACTTGCCAGATACTTTTGTGCTCTATGTAGGTGATGTAAATTATAATAAAAATGTTTTAACTCTTGTTGGTGCTTGTAAAAAAATTAAGATACCAGTTGTCATTGTAGGAAAACAAGCAACTCAAATTGATTTTGATCGCACTCATCCGGAAAATCAGCCTCTAGTTCAATTAATTAAACAATATGGAAATGACCCGCAAGTTATCCGCACAGGTTTTATTCCAGAAAAAGATTTAATTGGCCTTTATAATTTAGCTGATGTCTATTGTCAGCCATCCCTTTATGAAGGTTTTGGTTTGTCGATTTTAGAGGCAATGGCTTGTGGTTGCCCAGTGGTTGCCGGTAAAGTTTCTAGTTTACCTGAGATTTGTGGTAAAGCAGCAATTTTGGTGGCTCCTGCCGACCGTGTTAATATAAGTCGAGGTATTTTTCAAGTTTTGGAAAACAGGAATTTGCGGGCGGAATTAGTTCAAAAGGGCTTTCAACAAGCCAAAAAATTTAGCTGGCAAAAAACGGCTTTGGCAACAATTAAAATCTATGAAAAAGTTTTCAACCAATAAGTTTGTCATTAAAATTTTTATCCTTTTGCAAATTTTATTTTTGGTAGTTTTCTTATTGGCAATTAAATTTTTGCCTGAAAGTCAAGGTTATTTGGGAAAGGGGTTGGGTGAGTTGGTTGACCAGCCCCTTGTTTATTCTCGGGCCAACTTTGACGGGTTCCACTACCTTAAAATTGCTCGTGATGGTTACGGCTACCTTCAACAAGCTTTTTTTCCTTTTTATCCTCGTCTGATTAAGTTTTTTCAGTCATTTTTAGGCAGTTATCTTGTTTCCGGTATTTTAATTTCTAATTTGAGTTTTTTCTTGGCCTTGTTTTTTTTGGCTAAGCTTTTGGTTTTAGAAGGAGCAAAAGAGGCGGTGGTTAAAAAAACCATCTTTTTTATTTCTTTTTTTCCAACCTCTTTTTATTTTCTTAGTGCCTATACGGAGTCGTTGTTCTTGTTTCTTTTAGTTTTGTCTTTTTATTTAGCTAAAAAAGAAAAATGGTTTTGGGCAGGTTTAGTTGGCGGTTTAGTTTCTTTTACCCGAATAGTGGGAATATTTGTTTTCCCAGCCCTTGTTTTAAAGTATCTTAACCAAAATGGATATACGCTAAAAAAGATAATTAAACCTAATCGTCTTAAAAATTTACTTTTTATTTGTTTTTCTTGTTGGGGTTTGGTGACTTATTGTTTAATGCTTAAAAAAACAACAGGTGATTTTCTTTATTTTGTTCATGCCCAGCCGCAGTTTGGTGCCCAAAGAACAGTGGGAAAAATTATCCTTTTGTATCAAGTTTTTTGGCGCTATCTGAAAATGATTTTTACGGTTGACCCTTCAAATATTATTTATTTTAATGTCTGGCTTGAGTTTGGAACAGCTATTTTATTTTTAGCTCTATTTTTGGTCTGCCTAACCAAGTTTAAAATCCCTCTTTTTTATTTAGTTTTTTCCTTTTTAGCTTTTATTTTGCCAACTTTAACCGGGACTTTTCTTTCTCTGCCACGGTTTGTTTTAGTACTTTTTCCTGTTTTTTGGATTATGGGAAAGGTGGCGGTTAAATTTCGTCGTTTAGGAATTATTTATTCAATTTTAAGCGCCCTTTTGTTAATAGTTTGCGCTGCTCTTTTTCTGCGCGGCTATTGGGTGGCTTAAATGACTTTTTTTAAGAACCATTTTCAAAAATTAATTAAAAATCAACTCATTGCTGGGAGTGCTCTTTTATTTGCTGGCAGTATGTTTGCTAATTTAGGTAATTATCTTTACCACCTTCTAATGGGAAGAATGCTGGGGCCTGTTGATTATGGGGTTTTGGCTTCATTGATTTCTTTGATTTATTTGTTTAATATTCCGATTAGCACTTTAAGTTTGGTTACCGTCAAATATGTTTCGGCTTTGCGAGGAAGGAAAAAATTTGAAACAATTTCCTATTTATATTCCTGGTTGAATAAAAAACTGGTTATTTTCGGTCTTGTTGGTTTTCTTTTATTGGTAATAGTTTCTCCTTTAATTGCTTCCTTTCTCCATTTTGACTCAATTTTACCGCTATTATTAATGATTGTTTCTAGTTTGATAGCAGTTTATCTTAGTGTTAACACCGCTACTCTTCAAGGATTTCTTCGCTTTGGCTGGATATCTATTTTGGGAATAGTTCAGGTTGTTTTAAAACTGGGGATAGCAGTTTTGTTGGTTTTAATCGGGTTGAAAGTTTTGGGGGCAGTTTCTTCGATCTTAATCGGTTCCCTGGCTGGTTTAATTCTTACCCGATTCTTAGTTGGGCGTTTATTAAACAAAAAAGAAAAAAAAGAAGGAATTAACAGTCAAGAGATTGCTAGGTATGCTATTCCTGTTTTTTTCTCCACTTTGGCATTTACCTCTCTTTATACGAGCGATATTGTTTTAGTTAAACATTTCCTTCCTGCCCAAGAGGCAGGTTTTTATGCGGCTTTGGCGGTTTTGGGAAAAATAATTTTCTTTGCTTCGGGTCCAATAATTATGGTGATGTTTCCCATGGTTTCGGAGCGTCATGCCAATGGAAAAAAATACGCTAATCTTTTCAAGCTAAGCTTTGGTTTGGTTTTGTTTATTTGCCTGGGAGTTAGTGTGGTTTATTTTCTTTTTCCGGGGCTGATGGTTAAAATCCTTTTTGGAAGCCAATATCTTCCCGCCGCGCCTTATCTTGTTCTTTTTGCCATTTTTTTAAGCTTATACTCACTTGCTTCTCTATTAGTAAATTTTTATCTCTCGATTAAGAAAGTCAAAATTGTCATCCTGCCGGTTATTGCTGCCGTCGTCCAGATCATTCTAATTGTCATCTTTCATCAAAATTTATCTCAAATCATTTGGGTTTCAATTAGTGTTTTGTTTTTGCTCTTGGTTAGTCTTTTGATATACTATCTTTACAGTTATGGTGAAAGCAAAAAATCATTTTCTTTCCGTCGTTATTCCTGCTTATAAGCAGGAAAAAACGATTGCCAAGGATTTAAAAAATATTAAAGAAGTCCTTGATACTATTCGCTATGATTATGAGATTGTGATGGTCGTTGATGGCAAGGTAGATAAGACTTTTGAAAATGCTAAAAAAGTTAAGTCTGGAAGAATTAAAGTAGCTGGTTACAAAACCAACCGGGGTAAGGGTCATGCAGTTCGTTATGGGATGGCTAGAACAAAGGGAGATTTAGTCGCTTTTATTGATGCTGGTATGGATATCAAACCTCGCGGTTTACCGATGCTTCTGGAACATATGCTTTGGTACGATTCAGATGTCATTGTTGGTTCTATTCGTCATTCTGCCTCAAAAGTTTTAGGTTACCCCCTAAGAAGAAAAATTTACAGTTTTGGTTATCACACTCTAACTAAATATCTTTTTGGTCTGCGCATCACTGATAGTCAAAGAGGTTTAAAAATTTTTAAAAGAAAAGTGCTGGAAAAAGTTTTACCAAGGCTTTTGGTTAAGCAGTTCGCTTTTGACATTGAAATGCTTTCTGTGGCGAGAAGATTGGGATTTGCCAAAATTCATGATGGCCCAGTAGAAATGGACGCCAGGAAAATGAAATATTCAAGTGTTAAAACCAGCACTGTTTGGAGTATGCTCCTTGACACCTTGGCTGTTTTTTACAGGCTTAAAATTCTTCGCCATTACGATGACCATAATAGAAAAAATTGGCATCACGATTCTGATTTAGACTTTAAGGTTAATGTGGGATGAAAACAATCCTGGTCACTGGCTGTGCCGGTTTTATCGGTTCTAATTTGTGCTTTAAATTGCTTGAGAGAAGTCAGGTGATTGGCGTTGACAATTTTATTAGTGGCCAGAGAAAAAATGTCAATAATCTGAAAAAAAACCCCCGGTTTGGCTTTATCAGCCAAGACATTACCAAACCGCTGAAAATAAGCGAACATTTGGATGAAATTTGGAACCTTGCCTGCCCGGCTTCGCCAGTTGATTTTCCCCAGTACCCAATAGAAATTTTGATGACGGGATCAATGGGCGTCAAAAATGTTTTGAACTTAGCTTTAAAAAACAAAGCCAAATTTTTGCATACCTCCACTTCAGAAATTTACGGGGAGCCTCAGGAACATCCCCAAAAAGAGACTTATTGGGGGAATGTTAATCCGATTGGCGCCCGGAGTTGTTATTATGAGTCTAAACGCTTTGCGGAAAGTTTAATCGAGAATTATCGGAAAAAATACAAACTTGATACCAAAATCGTCAGAATCTTTAATACTTATGGGCCACGGATGAGAGTTGATGATGGCCGGGTGGTTTCCAATTTTATTACCCAGGCTCTCGAGGGAGAAAATTTAACCGTTTACGGGAAGGGTTTGCAAACAAGATCTTTTTGTTTTGTTTCTGATATGATTGAAGGCTTGATTAAGATGATGAAAAGTAGGCAACATGGGCCGATAAATTTAGGTAACCCCGACGAATACACAATTTTAAAATTAGCCAAAAAAATAATTCAATTAACTCAATCAAAGTCGAAAATCGTTTTTTTGTTCCTACCAAAAGATGACCCCACTAAACGAAAGCCAGACATTACTTTGGCCAAAAAAACTCTTGGTTGGGAACCTAAAGTGGGTCTTAAAAAAGGCCTTTTAGAAACAATTAGTTACTTTAAGGAGGTTTTATGAAAAAACTGCTTGTTTCGGTCATTATTCCGGTTAAAGAAATTAATGACTACCTCCGAAAAGAAACCATCCCGGCCTTGTTAAAACAAACGGTTAAAGATTTTGAAATAATTCTTTTACCTGACAAATCTTCAAAAGAAAAGTTTGCTCAAACTAAAATCATTCCTACTTGGCCAAAAACAGGCCCAGCGGACAAAAGAGACATTGGTGCTAAAAAAGCTAAAGGTGAAATTTTAGCTTTTTTGGATGATGATTCTTATCCAGTCCGGCATTGGCTTAAAAAAGCAATCCAAATTTTTGAGCAAGGCAATGGTATTGCCGGTGTTTGCGGCCCGGCTTTAACGCCACCTAATGATAATCTACGTCAGAAAGCTTCAGGGTATGTTTGGTCAACCTGGTTTGGCAGCGGCGGAGCGGGTAATTACCGGTGCGCTGCCAAACCAAGAAGAGAAGTTGATGATTATCCTACCGTCAATTTATTGGTGAAGAAGAAAGATTTTTGGCAGGTAGGTGGTTTTGGTTCTCAGTTTTGGCCTGGTGAAGACACCAAGCTTTGCCATGATTTGGTTTATAAGTTAAAGAAAAAAATAATTTATAATCCTGAAGTCGTCGTTTATCACCACCGTCGTGAAGTTTTTAAACCTCATCTTAAGCAAATTTCTCGTTATGCTCTCCATCGAGGCCATTTTGCCAGAATTATGCCCCAGACTTCACTCCGTCTTGGCTATATTTCTCCGAGCCTTTTTGTTTTAGGGTTGTTTGGTGGGCCAATTTTAATTTTTGTTTTAGAGCTTTTTCAACTCTGCTTTCTTTCAATTCCTTTATTTCTTTTTTATCTTCTTTCAGTTTTCCTTTATTTTTCAGCTCTTTTGTTAACGGCTTTCCAAGTTTTTTTAAAAGAAAAAAATCTCAAGGTTGCTTTGCTGGTGATTCCTTCAATTTTTATCACTCATCTAGTTTACGGTGGATTGTTTATCAAAGGTTTTTTGACCCCCAACCTCCAGTCCAGATACAAGTAATGAGAAAAAGAAGACTTGTTTCTTTAGTCAAAGGTCGAAACAGGAAGGAAAATCTTAAAAAAGCTTTAGTTTTAATTAAGGCTGATTTAGGTGATTTTAAGAAAGCCAAAACCATCTTGCTCAAACCCAACCTTACTTCAGCTTATAATTCGACTGCTAACACGACTCCAAAGGCAGTTGAGGCAGTCTTAGAATTTTTCCAAAGTTACGATCCAAATTTTAAGCAAAAGAAAATCATTATCGCTGAAAGCAGTGGCGAGGCTTTTAACAAAGGCGAAAAAATGAATAAGGTTTATCAACGCTTTGGTTTTGAAAAAATATTTAAAAAGTATTCCAATCTAGTGGTAGGTAATTTAAACAAAAGCAAAAAGTTTTTGGAAATCCCAATCGAAACTCTCTCGGGGCAAAGAAAGATAAAAGTGGCTCAAGAAGTTTTTGATTTTGATTATAAAATCTCGTTGACTGTCCCCAAAACCCATGATGTGGTGGGCGTGACCTTAGGCATCAAGAATTTTTTAATGGGCATTATTAAGCAGGAAGACAAATCTATGATGCATGGCTTGCTTTCGGCTCATTCTGATTATCAGCGGTTGAAAGCGAGTCAGCAAATTCTAAAAAAATTTGCCGCCTTAATTGTCCAGAAAGCACCTTGGCAGTTTAATTTGTTTTTGAATAATTATGTTCCTCCAAAACTGAGAGATAAGCTTACTGATTTTAATCCTAAGCTTTATCAGCAATCAGTCATTCTTCTCCATCAAAATCTTTTATCTTTAGGAAAAAAGATTTTGCCTGATTTGGTGGTGATTGATGGTTTTTGGGGAATGGAGGCTGATGGCCCTGTTTATGGAAAAAAGAAAAAATTAGGTGTAGCCATCGTCTCAACCGACCCGGTTAAAGCTGATGCAGTGGGTGCGAAAATCATGGATTTTGATCCAGAAAAAATTGCTTACCTTAAATTACTTGCTCAAAATGGTAAAGGAGAGTTATCAGTTAAAGGTTTAGTGGGAGAAAAAATTAGATCAGTAGCTGTTAATTTTACTCCCCACCGCCATTTTGAATTAGGGATGAAAGTGCTTGCTGAGCTTTAATATTTTTAGGGTCAAGCTGAACAGCTTGTTCAAGCGCTTGTTTGGCTTTTTCTTTTTCGTTGAGTCTAAAATAAACAATACCTAAATTAGTGTATAATTCCGAATTTTGAGGATTGATTTTGGTAGCTTCTTCAAGGTGCTGTTGACTGAGTTGATATTGCTCTCGGTTAAAATAAATTGCTGCCAGATTTTGGTGAGACTGCCAGAGATTGGGGTTAAAAAAGAGTGCCTTTTCATAGTTCTCAATAGCTAAGTCATCTTTTTCAATTTGGTGGTAAGTATTAGCCAGATTATGATAGGCGTCGCCATAGTTTGGTTTAAGGAGGATGGCTGTTTTAAATTCTTCAATCGCCTTTTCAAATTCATCTCGTCGACTATAAAGATCACCTAAATTATTGTGGTTTTGGGAACTTGAAGGAGAGGTTTTGGCCGTGGCTAGCCATAAAGTGTCTTGGTTTTTCCAGTCTTTGTTTCTGATAATGGTTCTTGTTGAAAGGGCAATCAAAATGATGGCAAAAATGACCCAAGAAAGTTTTGGCTTACCAACTTTTTTCCCCAACTGGTTGATTCCATAAGCGATAATCACATAAATTCCTAAGGTAGCCAAATAGGCGTAACGTTCGGCCACAACCCAAGCAACCCGCAAGGGGGTTAGTGTCGGCAGTAAAGGAATAAAAAAGAAAACTGCCCAGAAAAATAATCGGCGTTGTTTTTTATAAAGCCAAAAGGCAGAAACCAAAAAAATGGCAAAAGCAATCATCCGAATTATATATTCCGGCAGCGGCATGACAACTTCGGAATGATAAAAGGCAAGATTTTTGGGCCAAAAAATTAATTCTAAGTAAGAAGTGATGGCAAAAGGAATTTGGACTAAGGGATTATTCAGACCTGGTTGTTGGTAATAAGTAGTTTGAAGAGAGGTAATGCGGCTGCCAATGAGACCAAGTAATTTTAAAGACCACAAACCAGCAATAAGAAAAAAGGGGATTAATCTTTTCCAGTTTTGCTTAAACTTTCCTAAAAAAATTTCGTAAAAGAAAAAAATAAGTGGAAAAACAGCCAATTTTTCTGAAAAACTCAAAGCAATAAGATAGGAAAAAATAGAGAGAATAAAGATTTTTTTCGATTTATGAGAAAAAAGATAAGCAATAAAAGAAAGTAAAGCAAAAAAGGCAGAGTTAGAGTAAGGCCCGCCAGAAATCCAAGTGACCGCCTCAGTTTGCAAAGGATGAACAGCAAAAATAGCAGCTGTAAATAAACCCACTTGACGATTAAGTAAAAAAGAAAGCAAAAAATAAATTAGCAAGCTTGAGCCTAAATGAAAAAAGATGTTAGGAAAACGAAAAAAGATTGGTTTAAGACCAAAGATTTTGTAAATGAGATAAATAATGGAAGAACGCATGGCAAAGAAAGGAAATTGCCAAAAAGTTTTGAGGCTCTTAATTTTGGGAAGATTTTTTACTAGGTCAAAGTCATCAGAAAGAAAATTGTTATTTAGGGAGTTGAAATAGATGCCAAAAACTAAAACAGCCAAAAAAACAAAATTTTTCCAGTTTTGGCTAAAATATTTTTGGAAATTCAGCCTTTCTTTAAGGTACTCCCCGGCAATAGTTTCCTTTTGGGAGCCTTTGTGTTTCTCGTTCTTAGTTACAAATTTTTGATATTTTTCCTTCCGCCAAATTTTTTTAAGATAGTTTTCTATTTGTTTAGGCTTGACATTTAATTCAATAGAAAGTTTATTAAGAGAACAAGTTTTAATTTTCTGTTTAATCAGTTTTTTTTGTTTTTTTGATAAGCTCACGTTTCTATTTTAACAGATTTTGGTGTGTTATAATATCGAAGAAATTATACGAGCGTTACTGCGAAGTATACTTAAAAACGATGAAAATTGTTATTAGTTATCCTCCATTTGATGATATCAAAGGAACACCTCTGCTTTCCCAGAACCGGCAATACCAAGTTTTTTATCATCCCACTTATATTTATCCCATGATTCCGGCAACAACGGCAACAATGTTGAAAAAGGCTGGTTACGATGTTATCTGGCTTGATGGTATCGCTGAAAAGTGGAGTTATGAAAAATGGCTGAGTGAAGTAAAAAAAGCAAAACCAGACTTAATCATGATGGAAACAAAGACGCCAGTGATTAAAAAACACTGGAAGATTATCAATCAGCTTAAGCCTTTGATTCCTAGGCTCAAAATTGTTTTAGTTGGTGATCACGCCACTGCTTTACCTGAGGAGTCATTTAGAAAATCTAAGGTTGATTATGTTTTAACTGGTGGTGATTATGATTTTTTACTTTTAAATTTAATTAATCACCTTGCCAAAAAAGAGGAATTAGAACCTGGGATTTTTTATCGAGAAGGGAAGAAAATTAAAAATACTGGCAAATTTCTTCTTAATCATGATCTGAATAAATTGCCTTTTATAGACCGTGATTTGACTAAATGGAAACTCTACGCTTACGAGAACGGCAATTACAAAAGGACTCCGGGTACCTATATTATGACTGGCCGAGATTGCTGGTGGCGTAAGAATGGTGGTTGTAAATTCTGTTCTTGGACGACTCTTTATCCTAGCTGGAGAGTGAGAAAAGTTAAAAATGCTTTGGATGAAATCGGCGAGCTGATTGAGAAATATCCAATTCGAGAAATTATGGATGATACAGGTACTTTCCCGGCCGGAGAATGGCTGCGAGAGTTTTGTCGGGGAATGATTAAGCGAGGTTATAACAAAAAGATTTATTTTGATTGCAATCTGCGTTTTGGGGCTCTGAAAAAAAATGATTACAAATTAATGGCAAAAGCGGGATTTAGATTTTTGCTTTATGGGTTGGAATCGGCTAATCAAAAAACAGTAGACAGACTGAATAAAGGCATAAGCGTGTCGGTGATTGAAAAGGAGTTAAAGTTAGTTAAAGAAGCCAATAGGGAGATTGGTGGCCATCTTGAACCTCATGTTACTTGTATGGTTGGTTATCCTTGGGAAACTAAAAAGGATGCAGAAAAAACCATTGCCATGACGAAGAATTTGTTTGGTAAAGGCCTGATTGATAGTTTGCAAGCAACTATTGTTATTCCGTATCCAGGGACGGCTCTTTTTAAGGAATGCGAAAAAAATGGCTGGTTAAAAACAAAAGATTGGAATAGATTTGATATGAGCCAACCAGTAATGAAAACACCAATGAAAGATAAAGAGGTTATGAGAATGACTCAAGGGTTGTATAAATCATTTATCACTCCCCGATTTATAATTAAAAAAATAGGTTCTGTGCGCAGATTAGATGATTTAAAATTTTTCTGGCGAGCAGGAAAAGCGGTGTTTGGCCATTTAAAAGATTTTGCTTAAAAATTATGTTGAGGTGTAGATAGGATTGCACCTCTAAGGTGTTAGACTTTAAATGTCAATAATTGAATTCCTAAGGCAAACAAAAATCGCTTTCTTAAAACACGAACTTGTTCATTTAATCCTAACCTTAATTATTGCTGGAGCTTTTTGGTTAAACTTCCATGATTGGCATTTATTGATTGCTTGTTTTTTGGTTGGTTTTTTGATTGATATTGATCATCTTTTTGATTATTTTCACTTTTTTGGATTGAAGTTTAAACTAAAAGAGTTTTTAAATGTGGAATCCTATATAAAACCAGCCGCCAAGGTTTACGTTGTCTTACATGGTTGGGAGTATATTGTTCTTTTTTGGTTAATAGGCCGGTGGATTGGCGTACCCGGGCTAGAGTGGGCAATGAGTTTTTCCTATTTATCTCACCTTTTATGGGATAATTTTTCTTTTAAACACCACCCCCTGGCTTATTCTTTTATTAATCGGTTAATTAATAATTTTAATTTGGAGGCTTTTAACGCTAGAGGGTTTTAAAGAGTGGCCTTGTTCGCTTAAAATTGCTATCATCTTAGGGGTGAAAGAGAAGTTTTAATAGGCTCTAAAAATCTCCCACCTGTTTTAGTTTCTCTGATTATCTAATCTTCCTTCCTTTGTCTTGTTAGCTATTTTAACTTAAGCATAGAGAAAGGCGAGTTTAACTGATAGATAAGTTCTCCAAGATTTCTGTCACTTTTATCGCTCTTTTTAGATTTGTTTTCTCCTTACCCTTTAAGACTTTATAGAAATAATCGACGGCATGTTTCAGATTATTCTTCTCATCGATTGCCCATGACTTTTCCTTGATGATCAAATCAGGTGGAAGCTTTTTGGGGGTCTTTCGGTACCAAGTAACTTTGAGGGTTGGCTTAGTCGTGGTATCGTAAACAATCGTGCCCCTTTTTCCATAAACGACTACCTGGTATTCTTTACCCGGAAAATTAAGACTAAGGGAAATTTGCCCTTTTGTTTGTTCGTTCCAAAATAAAATCTGGCCGGTCTCTGCCCGTTTCCCATCAGTGATAAAATCCAGGCGGCGAAACTCAAGTTTTTGTAAAGGAACAAACATGTCCAAGATTGATAAGCAATGGGAAGCCATTAACCAATAAACATCCCGTTTTAAAAACCTACCTAGTTGTTTGACTGACATTTCTATGGCCCGAATTTTGCCAATATCGATCTCTTCAGCTGCTTTTTTTAAAGACTTAGAAAAAGTTTGGGTATATTCTACCGCTAAAATCAGGCCTTTTTCTTCAGCGAGTTTTTGCAGCTCTAAACATTCTTCAGTTTTTAAGGCAAGGGGTTTTTCTGAAAAGACATGTTTATTTTGTAAAAGCGCCTCTTTGACAACATGATAGTGTGTATCAATAGGAGTAGCAACCACGACCACTTTAACATCAGGCCAAACTTGACTCATGTCTGTTTTAGAGTTGCAAATATGCCTAACACTAAATCTCTTATCTGCCTTTAAATAACGAAGCAAGATACTACCCCAATAACCATGACCAATTAAAGCTGTTTTAATCATGATAGTTTTTTTGTTTTTTTAGGTCGCGATAAGTGCGGTTGCATTCGGTGGCTTGGCGATTGCAGCGTCCACCGGCTTTAAAACAAGAAAAGGCTTTAAAGTTGGGGTCTTGGCCAGCGAGAATCATTTTATTGAATTTTTTTAAATCGCTGGTAATTTTGCCTAATCTAAATTGAGAAAAACTGGGAGTGGCGGTCGTTGAACAGCGGTAAACATAACCGTCGGCACCTAAAGTGATTTGATAATAGCCATAGATGCATTGGGGAAAATCATAAACATCAATATCCTGGAAAACCGAGCTGACATAAAAAATATGAGGCCTTTTTGAGGCCGAAGTCAAGTAGGGCTTTACTAAATTATGAAACTTATTTTCCAACTGCCTTTCGATTGCGTCTCGATACCGCCTCACCTTGTCAAACTCTTGATTATAAAAAGAAAAAGGGATAGAGAACCTTAAAGAATCGACTTTAAGTTTTTTGGCAGCTTCAACGATTTTTTTAATTTCTCTAGGAGAGGAATTTGTTTCCGTCATTAAGTAACAAAGCCTGATGGTTGGCCCTTTGGCTTTCGTTTTTCTTCTGATCTTTGTTGCCAAACCAATACCTTCGATAATATCATTAAACCAGCTTCCTTTCCGGATGCCCTTATTTGAGTTATGAGACTCAGCTAGGCCGGCATCTAAACTGATAGATAAATAATCTTTGCGGTCAGTAGAAATCCGACAAAGATTAGTAAGCCATCCTTGGTGTTCTTCTAAAAGTTTCAAAAGCGAGCCGTTGGTATGAATGCCAAAATGAGAACCCAATTTTTTGGTTGTATGAAGAAAAGTCATAAAATACGGATTCAGGAGAGGTTCGGTATAGGCACCGCCAAAGATGTTAAAAGGAATCGCGTCTTTGAGTTTATGAAGAAGTTCTAGGGCAGTTAATTCCCAAGTATCTAAATCCTTGATAAATAATTTACCCGCACAATAAGAACAATTAAAATTACAAGCTCTTTTGTGATCAGCTGGCAAATGAATCTCCATTTGCCGGGGATAGGTTAGTTTGCCACTGAAGATTTTACTCAAATCTTTAAGGTGGTTTTTTAAAATTCCGAAATAGTCGTAACCACTCGGCCGGTTGCGCTTTTTCATGATTGTTTATTGTAAAATATTGACCAGTTGTTTCGCAACCCCCGCAATAGTTTTACAAGAAGAACTTCTGGTTTAATGCCCCCCAAAATATCCAGCCAGCCAGAACCATAAAGATGATAATGGTTAGGTATTCAATGAGAGGCGATTTTTGTTTCTTGAAAAGAATAAAAAAGCTAAAGGGAATTAGATAATATCTCGGTTCAACCAGCCAAGATAAGCTGAGGAAAACGACGACGAATGGGTAAAAAAGGCAATAAATCTTTTTGTGAAGTTGAGTTACAGCCAGGGAAGCGATTGAGTAAACAATGGGTATAAAAAAATAGTCTTAACCAAGTCCCTTCTAGTCGCGTAATAGAGCAGGCGGTTTCTTAAAAAATAATCGAGTGTCCATTGGTTATAGGGATGATCAGCTTTGAAAGCAAAAATATAAAAAACAAAGAAAATAATCATTGGAAATATAATCCAGGGTTTCCTTTTAATGATTTTAACTAGTTGGGGAAGGTGGGAAATATTTAAGGGCAAAAACAAAAAAAAGTGAAGAAGGAAGAAAAGAAACAGATTAGCAAAGTGGATTGAAAAAGGATGGGCGCCAGGATCTGATAAAACAAAGCTTTTATTCCAAAAGAGAAAAGCAACCAAAGCCCCAAAGGAAAAAATAAAAATTGAGGCCTCGCTTAAAAAACTCAATATCTGCTTTTTGCCAAGCCTGAGTTTGCCCTTTTCTAAGATTATTAAAAGGACGAAAAATCCCAACCAAATAATATTATCTTGCCGCACAAGAACACTCAACAAGCCAAAAACTCCTGAGGTTTTATATCGGCCTTTGGTTAAAAAGTAAAAGGAAAGCATCACTAA
>Ga0307379_10000695_pt1 | contig 55010 bp, 84 predicted proteins | sample UN2MG_FD_202237 | JGI IMG/M metagenome (GOLD analysis project Ga0307379, IMG submission 202237) | Soil microbial communities from Risofladan, Vaasa, Finland - UN-2 | ecosystem: Environmental > Terrestrial > Soil > Coastal area > Acid sulfate soil | place: Finland: Risofladan, Vaasa | collected... | reverse complement strand
ACTTGAAACCCATCTGAACTACATTATTCCAGTTAAACGGTGCCACCGATCCGGCGGCGAAGGTCCAGTAGCCATTCATCTCGGCACCCGTGGCCCTGATCGGGTTACCGTCGTGGTCCCCAAGGGGGTACGTGATCACGCTCCACTTACCGGCGCCAATATTCCAGTCTGGAATGTCTTCGGTGATGCCTTTACTCCCAGCCCCAGACTTCCTCCGGATGAACACAATCTCCTTCCCACCATCATCTACCAGGAATGGTCTGAAGTTGAACCGATCTTCAGCATCTCTCTCGCCTTTGATAAGCACCTTCGCCTGACAGAAAGGGGACAGGTCAATGGAGCCGGTGTAGCCGTATAGTGTACCCGCGAAGTTCAGGTAGGCGCTTGAGGCGCCAGTACATGTCAACTCGATGCTGCCGAGGCCGTAGATGAAGTGGGTGGTAGTTTCGCTGGCGATAGCCCCGCCACCGCCGGCGGTCCAACCTGTGGGGTTCTCCTCGGTGTAGTGGTCCTTGACGTTTCCGGCGGAGATCTCAATGATGTTCCTAATATCCCCGCCCTCCTGCTCAAACTCGTCGAAGGAAAGCAGGTTGTTTGTGGGGTCCCCAACTAGGCTGATGAGGTCAACGGTGGAATCAATGGTGCCTGATGCGAAGATATGAAGCTCGTTAGCGTTGTCAATGTAGGAGTCGTATGCCATCAGGTCACATATCTCACGAACAGCGTCACAGAGGAAGGTTCTCTTTCCCTCATACTTGATGCTCGGGGTTCCACCTGGGTCTGCATATGTCCAGGGGTCGTTTGCTCCTCCAAACATGGAGAATATGTCGAGGAGTATCGCCCCCCCTGGCTGGGTTTTGTACTTCTTCGTGAAGTAAAGGTCAGCCCCATACCGACCGTAATCCGTGCCAGTTATTAGGAGTTCATTGGTATAGACTCCCTTCTCAGTCAGGTATGGCACCACGTCCTTAACCTTGCCCGCGAATATTGGAGCCCCATTGATGGCGAGGGCGATCGCGTCGTTTGAGGCGAATGTGCCGCCCCAGATGTCGGCCGGGTTCGCCAGCCTTATCTTGCAAGTGCCAATGTTGTTAACCTTGTTCTTCTGAACATCAGAATCCACCACATAGTTACTGACAACGTTCCCGCCTATCGTGCACGTCGTGTCAGTCATGGTAAGTTCTCATCTCCTATATCCCATGACATGATGGCTGGTTCCGAGGGTGAAACCGTGTATCTAACGTACAGTGCCCGCATGTAATCCTCTGCCGCCGCGAAGAAGTCTCCCTTAGACTTCTCAACAGACGCCTCCCAGTCAGTCACCCAGCCAGTCTGCTCCCGGCTCAACATCTCCCACTCATCATGCGTAAGATCAAGACCATCCCGGACCATGGTCTCATGGGCGCCTCGATCCCGAATGATCTGCTCCTCCATCCTTGCGAGCTTATCGACTAGGGTCATAATAACCTGCACGAGAAGCAGTGCCGCAGCGATTGGGCCAAGCCCTATGCCCCCCGCCTCTAGGGTGGTACCCAGTGCTTTAATCCTCTGTTGAAGCATGTTCGCCTCCCTGAGGAGGGGCAGCTGTGTGAGAACCGCCTTTGTGCTGGCGTCGAGTTTAGCTGTATCTACATCCATCTTCTTTATGCGTGTCATCGATGTGTCAAGTTTGCCGGTGAGTGCAGTTAACTCGGTGTCGTCAATCTGGATGTAGATTCTTTCAGTCATGTTACCACGCTCATCTTCTCTTTATGTAGCCTTCTCTCTAGGCATTCAAGTGGGTTCTGCCACGTCAATATACATCGACATGGGGCGTTGAAAAACCGGGAGGGATCACGTGCGTGAACCCGAGGATAAACGGTATAGTTACTTGCGTCAAGATTATAGTCAGGGAAGAAGGTGGGGATGGTGTCTCCTCTGAATGTTCTATCCCTCCCAAACGCCGCACAGACAGGGCACACCCTGAGGTCCTCCATTGTCTCGTAGATCCACACCTCGTCGGCCTGAAAGGCTGGCCATCCCTCAGCGGCGCGGAGCCGCACCGTTTTGCTGACGGTCAGAGCTTGTTGTTGGACGGCTTCGAGAGAGCCGCGGATAATCATCTCACTCATGCTTCAGGCCCCCACCAGAAGCCGGTGTACCCAGGCAGAGGGCGAGGCATAATCGAATCCATGAACTCTGTGATCTCATCCACCGTCTTCTCCATCGCCTCAGCAGCGGGGACGCCCAGGAGAAGAGGGACCTCCAGTTGATATTGAATAGCCTCATCTACGCGGCCTCGGGCAAGCAGAGCCGCCACCACATCCCTAAGCCTAGGCTTGGCCGATGGACTTGGTTCCGTATGAGATAAAGGTGTATTCAATCGTTTCTCTTCCTGTTGCTTCGTTGATCCTTCCCTCCTCACGCTTCGACATATAGGTCTTGGCGTGTTCATATGTCCAGGTCTCCACGGTCCCTGCTGTGTCGTCCATGGCGAAGTCTGCGAGGAAGTCGGTACCTGCCGCTGCCTGCGCCGCGATAATGTTCATCATGGAGTCGAAGACGTCCGTCTCAGAGTCCACCACCACGGTGAGCACACGGTACTTCTCATCCTGCTTCAACCCCACGCCCTGATACGTGTTAGGAACAAACTGCGGAGTCCTCCTCATCACAAAGTCCTCCTTGAAACTCAGGATGTTCACCGCATCGACCCCGCCTGTCCGCACGTTGTTGATCCTCTTGATCTTACCTACTCCCTGCGGTGCTCCCTCAGGAACAGGTATTACATCATTGGCTCTCAGCCTCTCCTGAAGGCAGATGAAAGTGAAGGTCACCGTCTGGTGTCGCTCGCCTGTCTCGTTGTTGAAATCAGAGGTCTCTCCGACACACCAGAGCACATTGGTATCTAGGGCTGAATAGGTGAATTTTGTGTAGGTGCCGTCATGTTCACGGACATGTACCACGAACCATTCAATGTCCGGGTTGGCTCCGTCCTCATCAATCGCCGGTAAGCCATCTGCGAGATCGACATGCTGGGTGTAAGCCCAATAATCCTCAGGAGTAGCAACGTTAGGATAATAGTTGGTGTCCAGACATAGCGTCAGCTCCCAGTACTTGTGGTTCTGATGAATCCCCGCAGGGTTCCAGGAATTAATCATACTAAGAGGGTCCACGAGGTCGCCGTCGGGGCTTATCACCTTCTCGGCGAAGTAGACCACATTGGTTATGGAACAGAAGTCGGCAGCCGTCCTCCCGATGTCCACCTGAAGAACCTTGTCATATTTCAGGTCAGCCATGTATTCTCATCTATTAAACTGAGGGCACCCTTAAAATATTATACTTTGCCTCATCACCTAAGCTTCCTTGTGTTCCACGACATACACAGATTCCCAGAGTTGGAGCCCGGCAAGCCAGCGGTCGTTGGCGCTCTCTTCTATGATTCTCAGGGTGTAGGCACCCACCTGGGCGTTCGCCGCGATGATTGCCCTCATAGCTGCCTTCATTTTCCATTGCATCTTTGTGGCGGTGCAGAGGAGGGCGCCCGCAGCGTTGTACTTGTCGATCGTGATGATATGCACGGGGAACTCTGCGGGGTAGTAGGTAGGGACGTCCTGAAGGTGGCGTGTGGGTCGGGTGCGGGAGTCGTGGAAGGTCACGATCACGTCGTAGGTCTGGAACAGGGTCTTAAGGGTCTCGGGGCCCTCGGCGTAGAGGAAGATGATGGCGGCGGCGGTGATGTTGTCGTCCTTGGTTGTCGTGATGGCGTCGACGACGTCGAGCAGCGTGTACTTAGGGTCGCTCATGTTATCCGCTCCATATCCGCTGTGTAAAAGGATGTTTTCCCACCCTTACGGTGGGCGTTTGGCTCTGATACAATGGTATAGGTCACGCCGTTGTAGACGATGCGGTCACCCCTGTGAATCGCGGAGGCCGTGTACAGTTCAGCCCGTACATCAGACTCGGGGACGCCGCCCACATCTATCCGCCTGCCCGGTAGAAGGCTTACGATCACCTTGATCGTTGTCTCCGTGTAGGAGGCCGCCGCCCACTTCGTCGTGGCGTCCCGGGCTGCCGTGTCTAGGGCTAGGGTCTGGAGAGTGACATCCTCTCCACGGCGGGCTATGAAGGCGGGGGCACGTGGCATGTCAGTCACTCCTATGCGGGTGCTCCCTGAGTGATTAGCAGGGTTCCCCGTATGGTCGGCACGGTGATTCCTGGTGTGATCGTAAATGCGTCTCCTACCCCAGGCGCTCCGGTGAATGCCGCAGCCACGGTGACCTCCCCGTTCGTCAGAGCGTAGTCACTGATCACTTGCGACTCCCCAGTGAGAGCGCCTGCAGTGAACGTGATCGTGAAGCCATTCCAGAAGTCGTTTGCCTCGTTTAGATTGGTCTGGAATATGGTATCCGTCCCCACGCCGGTCGCCGTGGACGCCTCTGCTTTCACCAGTTCGATGGTGAAGAAGTAGGATCTCTCGTCGCCTATGGCGATGTCGCCTGGAGCAAGATACACCTTGACACGCCCATCCATGCCATCCGTCACGTAGGACATGTCCTTCTCGAATTTCAGGGTCGTACCGTCGTTTTCATATACCTTCAGCTGGATTTCAGTCTCATCGTAGATAGAGATGTCCTCGGCGTCTCCATTAGCGTCGTAGACCGTGAAGAAGACGGTCTTCCCGACGGTGCCCTCCACTTCCTGCCAGTCAGGGTCAGTCATACTCTTCACCTATGAATAAACTGAACTGAAATAAAAGCCTGAGTGAGAGTCGCTTTCTAGGCAACTATTCTCACCACCACCTCATCTGAAGACACCTCGGCTTCTACCTCGGTGTCCATTAGGTCTGCTTCCACCTCGTCGCTGGTCAGATATACATGGATGAAGCGCCGGATCACGAAGCGCACGTCCAAGCCGAAGCTATTCTGAATATCACCTCTAAAGAATGCGGCGTCGAAGTCGGGTGTCTTCTCGACCGTTGCTTGGAATGCGGCGTCGAAGTCAGCAGGCTTCTCAATATCCTGAAGCTGGAAGGCGGCGTCAGTGTCGGAGGTTTCCTCGATGCCTTCGAGCCGGAAGGCAGCATCAATATCAGCGGTTCTTTCGACGCCCAGGGCCTTGAAGATAGCGTCAAAGTCCGGCGCCTTCTGAATGCCCTGCAACTGGAACGCTGTATCGAAGTCAGCTGTTTTCTCTATGTCCTGGAGTTGAAAGGCTGCGTCGACGTCGCGTGTTTCTTCGATGCCCAGCTTCTGGAAGGCCGCATTGATTTGTCTCCCAATCTCGGTGCGGAGAACAATGAGAGTGTCAACATCAAAGGTTCTCTCGACGCCCAACCTCTTGAATAGGGTGTCTACCCCTCGCTGGAGTTCTAGGCGTAATACTATAAGGGTATCAACATCAGCTGTCTTTTCAATTCCTAATTTCTTAAAGACAGCATCGATGTCAAAGGTTGTTTCAATACCTAGCTTCCTAAACGCGGCATCCACAGTTCGCTGTAACTCTGTTCGTAGGACTATGAGAGTGTCAATGTCAAAGGTCTCCGTAATACCTTGAAGTTGAATAGCAGCATCAACATCGGCTGTAACTGGAATACCTAACCTCTTGAACACCGCATCAACATCAAAAGTCTCCTCAATACCTTCTAACTTGAAGGCAACATCAAAATCAGGAGTCTTCTCGATGCCTTGAAGCTGAATGGCTGTATCATAGCCACGTGCCTTCTCGATGCCTTGCAACTGGAAGGCGACATCGAAGTCAGGGGTTTTCGGGATAGCCTGCCTCTGGATAGCGACATCATAACCGCGTGCCTTCTCTATGCCTAACGCCTTGAAGACAACATCTACATCCCATGTTTTTGTGTAAGTTACTGGAACAACGGCTAGGTATATGAAAGCTACTTCATAGTAGACGGGGAGGCTGCTCGCCGTGTTGTAGGTATGGTCGCTGTGGTCTCCAGGAGCAGGGGTCGTATGGTTAAGGTGGGCACCAGTGTTGCTGAGATCACCATGGTTGTGAGCGGGCCCATAATAAACAGTGCCAGCAGTACTCTGGGGCAGCCCGTTTGCTGGAACTCCTGTTAAAGTGCTATGTCTGTGGGACCACGTAGAGTTAGAATCAGCCGCATCATGTATGTGTGCGCCCTGAGCGTCAATTGTATGAGTATGATCACCAGCACCTTGAGGCGTGTGAGTGTGTGTGAGGTCGCCGCCTGTGCCGCCTGGGTTAGTTAAGGCGGTGTTGACGCCACGGATGAATTTACTTAGAAGGTTCGGGCCGCTCCCGTTCCCGTCGCACAGCTCCCATTTATCTGGGATGTTCGCGATAGTCCCTGTCCAAATACAGATAATTCCAACCTTTGGATCTGCACCGCCAGCTCCTGCAGTAATAGGCGCTAACTCATAATATGGCGGTCTCCCATCACTGGCGTTTATGGTGTGTGAGTGGCTCCCTGTACTTGCAGCGGTGTGGCTGTGCGACCCACCAGCAGTTGTTGTATGTGAGTGTGAACCAGCGTTAGTGTTACTTGCGATTTGTGTTGGCCCGTAATTCATAACAAGACTAGAAGTAAAGTGATTATGGCTTCCAGCAGAGTTCGATGTATGGGTGTGAGTTGCCGCTGCTAAAGTATGGGTATGTGCTCCAGCAGCGTTCTGAGTATGGGCATGTGAATCAGCTCCGCCTGTGCCACCTGGCTCAGTGGCTGCTGGAACTCCTCGGAGAAACTTTGCCACTAAACTGGTATCAAGACTCCAACCAGCGGGGATATTACCGAGAACATCACTCCAAAGGGTAATTATTCCCTGGGCAAAAGTAATAGGAGTTCCATCAGAGTAAATGAAAGCTACCTGATAGTATGCGGGTCTAGTGTCAGCGTTCTGGAGTGTATGAGCATGAACTCCCTGGGAATCAATTGTATGGGTATGTGCTCCACTGCTAGACCATGTGTGGTTGTGGTTTCCACCTGAATTGGTAATCTTATTTATCTCATTTTTATACCCAGCCGTTACTACACCATGAGACGAATAACTATGATTTCCTGTGGAGTTCGGTGTTGTATGTGTATGTGCGCCTCCGCTACCTGAAGTTCCACCATGATTATGCGCCCCGCCAGTTCCATTCTCAGTGTGAAGGTGAGTATCAGATCCGCCCTCACCCCCAGGATCGGTTGAAATGGGAACACTCACCAAGAACTTGGCGAGAAGGTTCGGTCTACCCCCGTTGCCATCACAGAGATCCCACCCAGCGGGAATGTTAGCTATGGTTCCTCTCCATACCGCTATAACTCCCACTGGAATCGGCATTATCTTTCACCTACTATTTACTTGATTAAGATTCCACCATTTGGTCGATATGCCAATGTATTTGTTTCAACTCACGATAGGAAAGGAGAAGAAGTGCAACGTTCGGCTTGACCTTGAGAGTCCCAGACCAAGTTCTAGCTTCAGATAAGAGATTTTTGAGTTCCTCATATTCCTGGTTAAGCTCTTTCTTAGCCTGAATCTCTTGTTCACCTAGTTCAACTAGGCGTTTCTCTCTTTTTTCCAAATTGGTCTCACTGATCATAACATCAGCTTTTAACGCCGTGAATGTCGCCTCAATCTCCTTCAACTGGTTTTTAAGAGCCATTTATTACACCTCTACAGTGAATTTTGCTCCGATGTATTTCTGGGTTCGTTTCCAAATCTTATCTGGGGTCAGCTCCTCCTTCATACCGACCCTCTGACGAACAATGTCCTGCAAGATTCCTTTGAAGTGCTGCCGAACTCCTGGTTCAGTCATTCCTCGAAGGTTCCCCACCATCTCACTGAATCGAATCTCCTCGATCATTCCTCCTATGTTGGCCTCTACAGTCAAAGTTATCATTTGACCAGTCGGATCTGTTTCTATGTTCTTGACTACTACATTTACTTCAACCATGTGTCAATCTCACCTCCTCAGGATGGATACTTCCATCCTCCCTTATCTTCAGGATCTCGCCGCCCTCTATCCCCAGCAAGTAGAGTGACGCCACTCTGCGAGTACCGCCACCCCTAACGCTGAACTCAATATGGTTCCTCCTCACAGCGAACAGCTTATCGCCCTCCTTCAACTCAACCACATGACTCGGGTTCCTCGTCGGGATCACCACCATGCCCTTTATCTTCGCCGCCATCCTCGCTGAGAACGGGTACCAGCCGAAGCGGACCAGCTTCGAGTGATCTACCTCAGCGAAGCGATTCTCCTTCCCCGTCTCAGGATCGAACTGGGGCAATGCCTGGCCGTCGCTATACTCAGCGACCCACATATACACCAAAGGTCTATAGCCGAGATCCATCTTAGTTGACCCCCTTTTTGTTTAGAACCTTCATTTTTTGATAGCACTCCTCTCGCCACTGCATCTCCTCTGGCGGTGTGACGTTGTACCCCCCTCCCGGCAACCTTCCCTTGTATACCTTTTTATTTGTATGATATTTTATGGCAAGCTTGGCCTGTTCTTTTTTCAACTTCAGATAAGGCATAATAGCTTTCAGTACATCAACTGCATCATTTGTGGTGACGCCCCAAATATACCTTGTTTTCCAACCGTCCCGAGTGAGAGTGGTTGTTATGCTTCCACAACCGAACTCCCTTAACGCCGCATCAATCACTAGACGCTTCGTGTTGCTAATACTTACCCGGATAAAGTGATAGGTTCTCCTGCCCAACTTGGTCTTACCATAGGTTCTAGCTATACCTATTGTTCCATCGAAGTCGATCCCTGCCGCCCAATACGCCAACTCTTCAGCCCTCATATTCTCGTTCATAGTACATGATTAGACTCTAACACATATATGTGTTAGCATCAGATTTCATCGTATGCAAAAGTCAACGTTTCGTCTGCCTGCAAGCCCTGGACGGCGCCGTTCGCGGCTGTGTCGAGCTTCACCTGGAGCACTGCGGCTTTGCATTTTTCCGCTATGGTGTGGTTTGTGGTGTCGACGTCCATCCTGGCGCCCGTCACGTAGCCCTCTATGTCCAGAACTGGAGGTGTCTGTCCATTGTAGTATGTATGTCCGTTCGCGCCATCCCCGATATAGTGCCCCGTAGTACCTATTGTGCCCGTCGCTACTTCGTAGCTTGCGTCCATCGGACATCCGTGATCGCCCGCATCACGTTGCCCAACGGCAAGCAGCCCACCTGCGCCGAAGGTCCAGTCGATGGAACCATCACAGAATAGCTGGACGTTGTTGATCTGCGTCGCGTCCTGTATATTCTCAATCTTCAGGTACACATGTATCCAGAAGCTGTAGTTGAACCCAGCCGCTGGAATTGGTATCGGATTAGCGAGGTCATCGATAACGAAGTCATCCTGAGTCTGAAGCCTGGTAGAGGTGACGATCTCATCTTCTACTGAGCCACCGCCGCCGTCTGCTCCTACTGTGAGTTGATATACTCCTACATCTGCTACAACCATTTATTATCGTATCTAAGTGGAGTGGGTGAATAAATAAGCCTGTCCCTCCTCTCTATTCTTAAATATTCACGTATGCCTCGAACTCACGCGCGCATCTAGCATTTTAGCCTTTGGGGGGGGCTTCTTATTAGATGTGCATATACTCAGTATGATCCATATGCATTGATTCTAATCTCGGTTTACCCGTGAGCTCAGTTGCGGGAGCTGTGACGAACATAACCTTAAACTGTATTTCATGCTTACCGGCAAAGTCCGCCGCCGGGATAGTGAGGTTCCCTGTTGTATGGAATACGCTTCCAAGATCCGATGTATAGGTATCATCTATAGTCCTAGGGCTGTTTGCATGGCTTCCAGACAGTACATCTCCGTCAGTGACTGCCAGGTACTCCACTTGGATTCTGATTTTCTTACCGTTATCATCTAATCCCGTGTCATTCGTCCAGTGGAATAATAATACTATATCAGTGCCAGGCACATAATGTGGCGAAACTTCCCATTTATAGTGAACAATATCGGTATCAACGTCGAACTCCAGCATTAGGGTATTATCTACGGTTACAACATCCGGTGGGTTAGTATTGGGTCTTCCAAACTTCTCCGCTGGAATATGATCCCCGTGTGGTCTGGTATCATCTATTTGCTTAATCCACATGGGAACGAGAAGCATGTAGGTTGAGCCATGAGCGACACCGACAGCTTGAGAATATCCAGATGTAGTGGGCGGAGTCTGCGTGAGGCCTCCGGGGGTCGATGATGCATAGATGGGGCCGTCAACCCACGCCCAGTCTAGGTTGCTTACTAGACCGTATAGCAGGATTCTGCCTTTGTAGTTGATCGGTAGATCGCTGAGCACCATCCCATACCCAGGCATTGTCAGCTCTGCGTCCCTGTCCGCCTTGTACCATTTACCTCCCTTGATGTAGACCAGGTTGTAGTTGTCCAGGGCTTCCCCTGCCACGCCCTCAACTATGAGTCCGTCCCCTTCCCGATGCGGTTTAATCACATAAGGCATTTAGAACGTTGCTCCTATGGATTGCTATACGGGCCTGTGCACCAGTACACGTCGGCGTCTGGCTCTGCCTTCCCGCCATCATCCATCGTTATAATTGTGAAGCCCGACACTGTTTTTGTCCCAGATTTCATGTTGCAGATTATGGCGTCCGTTGACTCTCCGGCTGTTAGTTGAATGAAATAGTCTAGGTTGCCGTAGGGCGTGTTGAATATGACTACGGCCTCTGCGCTTCCATCCGAAGTGACCAAGCCCGCCTTGTCGACTAGACCGCTGCCTCCACCGCCAGGGTGAGAGTGAAGACTGGTTACTTCTCCTCCCACTAGCTCTTCATGAGCTACGGCCTCATTCTGCTTGACCATTGAGCGTCACTAGGGCTCTGGTACGTCGTCGTAATCCACCTTCAGCTTACCCGTTGCATCCCTCTGGACAGCGATGACCTTGAACTCGCCTGATACCGGTTCGGAGATCACTATCTTCCTGTCCGCCTCGGCTATGCCAACGATAAGATCCCTGACCTCTGGTCCTGTCTGATCCACCGTTGCGCCTTCCTCGATGCCGGTGAGCTTCGTCTTCTCTGTGTCAGACATCGCCTTCCTCGTCGAGCCATCGGGTAGCGCATCCAAGTCCGCAGGCGGAGCGCCGGTGTCGTATTTGTTCGCAGTACCTTCCGTGATGTCGTCCGAGTCTACGGCCCCGAGGGCAGCACCGGCTATGGCGTCGGTTCTTGTAATGGATACGGCTGCGGCGTTGACCTTGCCGACGATCTCATCATCCGTGTAAGCTTGGGCGTTCGGGTCAAGCAGAAAACTCTGTTTCACCATTTCTCTTTCCTCTTCTATTCGGGTGCATCATACTCAACTCTGAGTTTGGGCTCCCCTTCCACAAGTTCTACGTATAGGTTTGTGACTTTAAACATTCCGTCTGGAGCTCGTGTCATCACTGGGTTCACATCCAGCTCCTTGATCCACATAGGAGCAAATAACATGTAGTCCGTGCCGTATGCCACCCCAATGGATTGATGCCACCCGGCCCAGTCAGGAGGTTCCTGTGTAAGCCCTCCGGGCACCGACGAAGCGTATATGGCCCCATCCTCCCATGACCATTCGAGGTTGCTGACCAGTCCGTACAGCAGGATTCTGCCCTTGTAATTGGGGGGAAGATCGCTCAGCGCCATGCCGTAAGCTGGCAAGGTAGGAGACGTATTCCTATCTGCTTTGAACCATTTACCTGCGGTGAGGTGGACTAGATCATACTTGGCGAGAGTGTGTCCTGCGATACCCTCAGTTATGAGCCCGTCCCCTTCTCTTTTGGGCTTGATCACATATGGCACACAGGATACGACTCCTACCCGATGGGGCTGCTTGTCATCTTGAAGGCTATACCGCTAGAGGCAGTGGAATCAACAAGCATCTCCTTGTACATAGACTCGAGGCGCTTCAGGTTATCGGCACGGTTCTCACTGTGGCCGTCGAGGCTCTCCGACGCCGGGTCCTTCAGCATCACCCGGTACGCAGTCCAGGTCTTGCTGATAGCACGGAGAATCTTGCTATGTGTACTAGCAGAGTCGATCTTTACGTCGATAAAGGCGTCCGTCTCGTCTATGAGGTCCTGAATCTCAGCGGTCTCCATGTCGGTGTCCACGATTGCCTGCACGTCGTCGACGTTACAATAACTGGCTGTCAAGGTGTTCTCCTTTATTTAGGGGATGCTGAAATATATATAAGTTGAACTTCAACCTCAGGTTTCACCTGCCTCCTCAATAAGCCTGTATAGGACAAACGCCTCGAACAGCCTGCCTGGATGGAATGCCTTAAACGCGCGTGCCGCAGCCCGTCCCCTGATCCCCTCTATGTCATAGTAGGGCTTGTGCTCCTGGCTTCTGTGACACCTCACCGCCTTCGCCTTAACCTCGAAGTGCTCTGTGACATCGACATAATAGTTTGGCTCAAACCGCTCCGTCTGAGGAAGCTCGTAGAACAGAACCTTAGTCACATATCTACATGATGAGACGGCGATCCTCGACACCGCCCTGTGTCCCTGATGCGTATCCTCAAGGTAGGGAGCGAACACGACCTCGGGGTTGAGGGAATCGATCCGCTTCTTGAGGAGTTCGATGGAGTCGGCGTCAACAGGGATCTTCCCGTTCATGTAGCCGAATACCGTGACCTTGGCGTCTATGAGGGCCGCACTCGCCTCCGCCTCCTTGATCCTAGTTTCCCTCGGTCCCCCGAGTTCGCCGGCACTGAAGATGAAGATGTGTACCTCGTGCGTCTTACTCAGCTTCGCCAGCGTGCCGTAGCATCCGAACTCCACATCATCAGGGTGAGCTCCGACCGCGACCACTACCAAGGCCGATACTCTCCTTCGTCCGCGTAGAACCGGAACCGGATGCCGCATCTGCGTAGCTGATTCTTGATCCTTTCCGTCTCTTCGGTGGAGGGGCCCTCGATAGTTCTCTCCTCCATGTTGAAGATGGTGCCCTTGAACCTAATCTCCCTCTTGTAAAGCCGGAAAGGGAGTTGGAGATATGCGGCTATGCGGTCCACAAACAGGGTCTTCTCCCTCAGCGTAAGCTTTCTAGGGTAGACGTTCTCCTTCAGAACCTTGACGGGTATGCCTCCAGCGAGACAACCCGCCGGCAGGTCCCTGTTCACTAGGCTCATCGCCGCCACCACCACGTTGCTTCCTATGTGGACGCCAGGGTTGACCCAGGCGTGGGGAAGCCAAACCCTGTCCCCGATCGAGACTGCCTCGAACGTGACGGGGAACCCCTCATAGGCTGACAGATATGCGCCGTGGGTGAAGATGTTGGTGCCGATGCCGACGCCGCACTCGTCGCCGATAACAACCTTCCTCGCCGTGTTTATGTGGCTACCTTTACCCATGTGAAGCCAGTCGCCAGCTATGAGTTTCGACTGCAAATCAAAGCAACTCCCCCCACCTATATACGCGCCCTTGTCGAGCCAAGCCTCGCAGCCTATGTCGATATGCCTTCCCTCGATGACTGCACCGTCATTGATCACGGATCTGTCTCCTATGCTGATGTGCTCCGTGACGTTGATCGTGACATTCCTCCCGATCTTCACATCCCTTCCAAGTTCTGGCTCAACCATTCTTCAGCATCTCCACGAACTCCCTAGCCCTGATCTCATGTGTGTGCCTCTTCAGGATCAGCCTTCGTCCGTTCAAGGCGATCTCCTCAGCCTCAGCCCTGTGCCTTGCGTAGTAGATCATCTTCTCCCTCCAGTCCTCCAAGCCGATCTTGATATAGTTCACACCATCCACAAAGCCGAGTTCCTCGGCCTCGGACGGCTCGTTCACCATGACCAGGCATCCGCATGCCCTTCCTTCAAAATGCTTCTGGACGGGGCCGACATGGACGCCGGAGCCGAACGGAAGAATCCTACTCTGCCCCAGCATTTTCGCATACCTCTCCCCCACGTAATGGTTCCTGATCAGGTTTTCAACTTTCCTTTGATAAGTTTTTCCGGGGGGGGACGTTCTCATCACGTATCTGAGTCCATGCACCCCGCATAGACCTGGAAGACCTTCGTAGATGGCCTGTCTCAGAGGATATTTCCCTCCAACGGCGCCGAGGAAGCATATATCAATCGTCTTCTTTATGGGCCAGTAGTCTTCGGGGTCAATGCTCCATGGGAGAAACAGCGGCTTAGCCTCAAGTGTCTTGAGGTATATATTCTCCGGCTCGGGAACGCCATGCACATACATATACTTCATAAAAACGGCGTCATATCCAGCCCGGTTTAGGAGCTCTATGAAGCCCGTCGCGTTTCCGATTCTCCAGTTGTATTTTCCATGCAGGTCGCTGATGAACACGCAGACCCGATAATCCCTCCGCTTCGGGGTTTTGAAGCTGTCGTTTTTGTTGTCAACCACCCAGTCAGGTGGGTCGCCTCCGTATAGCCGGTCAACCGTCTCGTTCATCTCTTCTCCCTCTCTGTGGAGCGGCCACCCCTCTCCCGCCCACATACAGTCAGCGGTTTTGGCGACGGCCCTCTCGAATCCATGATAGGTGCTGGGGGCCCCCACGCAGCCCTCCCCGTTCCTAGTCAAAAACAGTATCCTCATTCAGCTCAGCCCCTCAATGGTTGTGATCCATTCCTCCGCTCTCTTCTTCCAAGTCCAGTTCTTAAGCACAAGTTCCCTGCTTCTCTCCCCCATTTCACGCTTTTTATCTGGGTTCTCCTTCAGGTAGATAAGCGCGTCAACAAACTCCTTCTTGGTGTTGCAGATGAATCCATTGCCATCTATCAGTCCCTCCCTGACATATCCTACATCCGTTGAGATGATGGGTAAGCCGCAAGCTGCGGCTTCAAGAAGCGTCAGCGGTCCCCCGGCCGATGAGAATGTACATAGAAAAACGTGTAGTTGGTTGTATCGTCTCGGCATCTTCTCACGCGGAACCCTGAATTTACCTCTCGTATCTATAAGATAACTTGTAACTTGTGCGTTCGCGCAGATGGGGTTGAACCAATTATCTATCCTCTCCGCCCTACTCTTCCAGTTGTCCTGGTTTCCGCCTCTCCCGGTGATTCCGGCGAAGTGTCTCTTCTTAACATTCAGGGGTCGGAACATCTTTGTGTCTACGCCCGTGGGTCTGACGAAGAAGGTCGTGTACCGGAGCTTGTCGCGGATCAGGGAGCTGGACTGGGCGAAGATGTATTTGAAGATGCTCCAATCCTTTATCCTGCCGTAGGTCTTCATCCCTCCCAGCCAGGCGATGAATTTGGGGCGGATCTCCTTCTTGAAGAGCGTGGTTTCGTAGGTGTCCTGCCCGAGTAGTGGGCTGATTATCCAGTCGTATTCCCTGAGGTTCTTCGTGATCTTCTGGGTGTTGATCAGGTCGAAGGTGTAGCTGGGTCTGTCCACCCACCTCTTGAAGTCCTCCATGATGAAGTTGAAAGCCCACCGCTGGCTCCCTTCAGGGCATAGGAGGGCGATTCTCATCTCTTTTCCTCCCGTTTGAAGACATATATGGCCCCCCGCTTGTTATGATCCCCTGGATCTCCGCCTCTCCTATCGATAAGCTTGAACCCGCCTCTCTCGAAGATGTTCATGTATTTTTCGAGGGGGCGAAAATAATGGATTATGCCGTCTGTCACTCCGCGTCCGGGTTTGGGTTTGATCCAGTTATATAGAAGTATGAGGGCTGTGGAGTAGTGGCAGAGGTTCTCCAGTATCTTCATGAAGACCGCTTCATCCATCTGGTGGATAAGAACGTCGAAGCAGAAGACGACGGGGGCGCGTAGCCCGTCTATCCTGTCCTCGGCGTGGCGTAGGATGAACTTCCAATGGGGTCTCGCCTTTCTGTCCCTCTCTATGATCGTATTTGAGAAGTCTATGCCTATGTAGTCGTTGCAGTCTCGGTCTTCCCAGAAGGTGAGGTCCCCGCAGCCCACATCTATCACATGGTCCACCTCAGAGACGTACTCCTCTATAATTCCCCATTTCCATTTACGGTGTTCTCCGACGGATCCGTGGCCGCTGCGCCCGCCTCTGGCGTAGTGTCTCTCCCACCACTTCTCTTCAGCTGTGCTCGCGATCACAATGCCTCCTCCTTTATGAAGCTGAATATTATCGTTCCCATCTTGTCAGCGGCGTCCTGATGGAATGGTTTTAGTCCGATCCTGTTCACCGTCTTCACTATGTCTGCGTAACGGATCTCTATTGTACCCTTGTCGTGGGCCATTATCACGTCTCCCTTCTTGAGGAGCGGTGCGTAGAGGTTGAACTCCTTTATCTTCTGCGCGTCACAGTAGATCATTGTCCGGCCTAGGATGATGAGTTTTGAGACGAGTTTCACCGCCTCATCTGACAGCACATCCATCCGCAGGAAGGTCAATGGTATTAGAGGCTTCAGCTTGGCGTAGAGGTCCTGCAGGGGCTCACCTGATATGTCGAAGGTGTAGGCGTGTCCTCCGACGCGTAGGGCGTGTAGACCGAGGAGGAGGCTCAAGCCGCCCTTCGCCGTCCCGAACTCGATGAGTGTCTTGAATGTCTGCTCTGTGAGAACCTGATCTATGAAAGCGATCTCTGCGTAGCTGTGTTGAATCCTCTGGCCTAGAACCGTGTTTCCACGCCTGTTTCTTAGATCTGTGTTCATCTATTTCACCTTGTAGCCCCATTTCTTCATAAAATAGTTGTTCATCCTTTCAGTCATATCAGGGGCGCCTCGCTTGTAGCCTGGAGGATTGGACACCCACTTCATCTGTCCATCGACCATCATGAGTTTGTGGTAGGCTCCAGCGTCGCCGCACACCGCCATCCTCAGCCCCCGGGCCTCCAGCTTGTTAGCGTAATCCCAATCCGTTAGGCCGACCTCGTAGTTCGGGTCGGGAATGACAAGCGGCTCCAGCCTTATCAGCCGAAAGCCGTTGCTCACGTAGTCAGCCTCGTGAACTCCGGGCATCCACCCGTAGTTTCTGTAGTGGATACCATTCGGGTGTGGGGTCTTCCTTCCACCCAACATGTATTTTCTCCTCTTGTCTATGAGGAAACCGGAGATGGAGTGAAACTCGGGGTGCGTGTCCGCCGCCTTTACTAGGTTCTCTATCGCGCCGGGAAGCAGGCAGCAGTCGTCGTCCACGGTCACAACATACTCGTAACCCATGCCATGCGCCATCGTGAAGACTGCGGCTCTCGCCGCTCCAGGCCACTTCGCAGGTTTGTTGAGGATATAGTTCACCTCCGGCCTGCCCCGCCACTCCTCGATCACCTTCATCTGCTCCTCGCTCTCGTCGTTCTGGTTGACTAGAAAGAGCATAATGGGGATCTCCGTCCTCGCGATGCTCATGAGGCATTGGCTTAGGAACCGGGGTCGCTTCAGCGTCAGGACGGACACCGCGACTCTGGGCATCATATCATCACACCCCAGTCGCACGCATTCCGCCTGATTGAATACTCGCTTTTCTTGATCAGTCGGTTTATCTCGTATTGACGTTGCACGATCTCCATCCCAATCGACTGGTGTAGCCTCATCGGAGGATGCCACTGATGGTAGAACCGCATGTTAGGATCATAGTTTTCCTCTATTTCGTAGCTCTCTATTTCACGGTCTATCTCAGCTCGTCTACGCAAGTCGCCGTCCTCATGGCCATACATCTTCATCCTCTCGTCGAAACCCCTCACCTTCATCCACCAGCTTTGTGGTGCGCTCATGAAGCCTCCGACGCTTCTTTTGATATACCTCGGATTGCCGGCTCTTAGCTTCTCATAGTCTCTAGGCAGATCCATGTTTTCAACCTCAACAGTCTCGTCTAAAAGGTAGGGTGCCATCATGATCAGCCGAGGCCTCTCTATGTGAATGTTGAGGGCGCATTTAAGAACCGAAGGCATCAACACGCAGTCTGCGTCCAGTGTCGCAACGTATTCGCCTCTCGCCCTCCTCAGCCCAATGTTCCGCGAGAGTGACATGCTCCACGCGTCCATGGTTGGGAAGCGGAGCACGGTGCAGTCGAACGGCTCAAGCGTCGCCATCAACCGCCTGTGGTTCTCAGGGGTGGAGCCGTAGTCGACTACGATTACCTCAAGGCTTCCCACGGTTTGAAGCTGAAGGCTCCTCAGGCAGTTCCTCACCCTCGCGCCATAAAGGTTCCCCACGGGTACGATGATGGAGTAGATGGGCGCCTCTATCTCCTGAACACGAACTATCTCAACATACGGGGGCCCGGACTGCCTGCGGCTCTTCATCGGGGGAGCACCCTGCGAACAGGTTTATCCCATAGCTTTGGCTGAGCTGGTTCGAATCCCCACTTCTTTTTGAAACGATCCTTAGAAGCTTCATTTCGTTTAATGTCTCGACGCAGCAGATTATACTCAGCGCTGTCATAACAGGGTATAATTCCTTTAGAGGTGACTAGATATTTATGATGGGCCACGGCGTCTCCGCAGACAGCCATCCGAAGCCCCGCCTTCCTTATCTCTTGGCTCCAGTCCCAGTCATTCCATCCAAAGTCGTATTCTGTATCGTAAGGAATAAGCGGGTCTAGTTTGAAGGCTGTGAAGCCAGAGGATACAAACTGCACCTCCGCGGTTTGCTTCACCAAGGGAAGAACGTGGTGCTGTGTTTCACCCTCTTCGTGGGTTATGTAGCCGCCTAACATTCGATTCATGCCTTTCTGGATGACGCCGCCTGCTATGGCGTGGTATTGTGGGTTTTCCGCTAACGCTCTGATGAGGGCTTCAATGCTTCCTGGGTGTGGTAAGATGTCATCATCGAGGGTTAACATGTATCTGTACCCTTCCTTTCCGAAAGCCTCCATCGCCTCTGTTCTGATCTCTGAGAGTTTTCGTGGCTCTGGGTTGTCAATGACGTCTACAGCCCATCTACCTCGCCAACACTTCAGAGCCTCCATCTGCTTGGGACTCCTGTCGCCTTGGTTGACTAGGCGAACCTTCAGGGGCATCCTGGTCCTGAAGATTGCTCTCATAACTTGGTCGATATAGTAGGGTCGTTCCAGCGTCGCAACTAGGACCCCTACCTCTGGGTTATACGGGGTCACTCTATGGAGATTGTCCTTGTAATCCATCCGTTTCTTCGCCCATAAATCCATGTTTCTCTGCTGGTTCGGGTGGACTCTCAGGTGGTGTTGATGACTGCCCTTCAGACCAGGCTCGTATCGAAGCCTTATGCCGCTATGGTAACACCTCGCACCAAAGTCGTGATCCTCGGCACCCCAGCCAGAGTCGTATTCCGTGTCGAATAAACCCACGAGCTTTGCTCTGCTCCTTGAGAACAGCATACATCCATCCAAGGCCTTCCAGGCGCCCATGTAAGAATCATCCAGCCACCTGGAGCCCTCACCTGGTGTTGCTTGGTTCCCTGTAAACAGGACACTTGGATCAAAAACTCTGCGTGCATTCTCTAGGAAGTGTGGGTTCGGGATACAATCGGGGGCAAGGATGGTCACAGCGTCGTTCTTAGCGGATCTTATACCAAGGTTGCGTAGAGTGTTCAGCCTGTGAATGCGTTGGTCAAGTTTCGGTGGCCTCACAATAGTTAACGCCTGGCAGCCGCATATGCCTATGCCTGAGGGAGAGTGGTCGTCGACGACGATCACCTCATCGTCGGGGTTCAGCTGAAGTTTGAGTTCATTGAACGTCTTTTTGAATGCCCTCTTCTTCTCATAGAACGGGATCACTATGCTTATGCCTATTGCCATGTTATCCCTCTGATCTTCTCAAACAGAGTGTCTGGATGCCCCTTATAGCTTAGGGGCCACTCCGGTAGGTGACCACAGTAGACGCCACCGTGAACTCTCACGGAGAACCCCATCTCGGCGGCGTCGATGAAGAATTGAAGCTCAGGGCCAAGGAGGTATTTTCTGTCTCGTACAATCTGGTATCTCAACGGGGCGTGGTGGCGAGAATACCGGAGGAATGCCCGCCTCTTCGCGAGGATGCAGAAATTCCCTGTAGCCACGAAGCTGTCGTGGCCCACGACATTGTCCTCTATGTCTATGCGTCTGTAGAAGCGCAGGGCGCCCCCGGGGAGCTGCCAGCCCACGGTTGTCTCGTTCCAGTCATTATGCGTAGGACTCACGCCGCTCGCGATGTCAACGTCCAGGCGGATCAGCTTCTCGAGGGCGTCTGGCGGCAGTTCGCAGTCGGCGTTCACAAGCCAGATGTGGGTGCAATCCGTCTCTAGGAACCTGTCGATGATGTCATTCAGCTTGCCAGCCACGAGATCCCTCTGGCTTCCCGTCGCGGCTGCTGGAGGGGTAACCCAAGGATCAAGCATCGTGACGGCCGTCACCTGGGCCTCTATCGATCTGACGGCTTCAGGTAGGAAGGATTCACACCGTCCTCCAATACCTAAAAAGGGGATGCCTACGAAGACTCGAAGGGTGCCCTTAAGGACTCTTCTAGCTTCCGAGCTTCCCTGACCAAGTCTGCTTTTCTCCACTGTGAGTCCACTTCTCCGCCACGCTGCTCAATGAACAGCCTGAGGCTCTTGACGGTCATCTCGTCATACAGTATCTCGTCTATCGGAGTTTCAGGGTACACCTTCACGGTGAGCACATCCCCCAGTTCACCTGAATGAGAAGTAAAGACTTCGCTTGCTTCACTTTCAACGTATAGGGACTTGTCCTCATCAGGAGGCGGCGCTATGTCCACGGCGTCAACCGGCACGAACATCCCCTCGATGAAGACGCTGTCCATGAGGCTCTCCTTGGGGATCACGAGGTCAGGGATTTCATCGAGGAGTTCCCACCACGCGTCCTGGGAGTACTCCAGTGGAAGCCTTCTGATCTCACCTTTCTTGTAGGCGGGTGAGTTATGCGTGGGCGTGAAGCGCATCCTGTATTTTAGTCTCTCGTCCATCCTGAATCCACCTATGTGATAGGGACGCCTACGGGTGCCAGCCGTTTCGCACGCTCCGCCTCGGCTGCCCGGGCCTTCACTAGGAAGGCATCCCGTATCTTCTGATCCTTGGCCAGCTCGCCCTCGGGAACTGACTCCTCGTCCACAAGCTCCCACCACGCCTCCCAGCGCTGTTCAAGGGGAAGCATGACGATGTCGCCATCATCAGGGCATCCCTTCACCCCAGGACGGGGAGCATTTTTCTTCATCTTTCCCTCGGCGTCGTAGGGACAGAACCTCATCTCATATCTCTTTTCTGCCAATGTTATCACTGAGATAGTGTTATGAACGTTATAAAAAAGGTTTGGAGAGAATTATCCTTTCAAAATTAGATACGCAGATTCAGGCTGTCTCGAGACAGCCATCCACTGCGGGGGATGCAAACCCCCAAGGGAGCTCTAAGTTCGGTGACCCCAGGGCTAGCCTGAGGTGATACCGGTGATCTCTGCGATACACCCTGCGTGCGCGATGACTGGAGCTATGACTTCCCTGACCTTCCCGTGAGCGTTCCCATCCTTGTCGTACCACCATGTGGTCATAGGGGGTTGGCCCTCGACGTAGTACAGGTAGTCCGGGTCGGGTACGACGAGAAGTGCGTTGGTTGTGAGGCCTGCCGCTGTGTAGAGGCTTGTGGTCTCCATAAGGTCCGATAGGATACCGTTTTCCTCTAGGAAGGCTTGTCTATAAGTCGTTGCTGTGCCGGTGACGAATGTGTCGAGGTACTTGGCGATCGTGGGCCGCGCCACTAGGATGGGCTCATCATGGAAGCCCGCCGCCTCTAGTGCGGCTCTTGCGGTGTTGATGTTTGCCTGAGCGTTCGTCGGCCAGGCCCCGCCTACGACGGGGAGCCTGTTGAGTTTCGTGGCGAGTCCCTGGATGTTGTATGCGCCCCACCCAGTGTACTCGCCCGTGATCATTAGCTTGTCCTCTTCCTCTGCAACCTGCTTCGCGGCGTTCCTCGCATAGCGATCTAGAAGATTCGGCTGGTCTTCTTTTGATGCCTGGATGTCACGCCACTGGATGAAGATGTCCTTCGAGATGGCGGGAACCCGCACATCGTTGCCGTCGTACATCGTGACGTCGCCGGCCTGTGTGTTCCCACCCATCGTGATGACAGCCGCGCTCATGTCTGCCTCAGAGTAGTAGGTGTAGACCTTCTTCCCCACAGGGATGCTGCGGGGAGCGAAGAGCTTCCTACCGATCATGAGTTCGCCCATGGACTCGACTATCTTGCTCTCTACGTACTGGATCTGGAACTGGGTTAGCATCTCGTCTCTGCCTACGTTACCTATTGATCTCATTTTGCATCAATCCTAAGGTATCTTGAGTTCGACGAGCACCCAGCCAGCAGCGGTGTATGTGACGACATCCTCAAGGCTCTGAGCGATTAGCTGGCACGGGTTGTCCGTGACACACTCATATGCCTTAACCTCGCCTGAAGCAGCAGGGCCGAGCATCTCGCCTCTGGCGATGTCCTGGACGCCTGCCAGACGTAGCATTACGTTGATGGTGCCCTTGATCACCTTGACAACGTCTCCAGCGGCGTAGGCGCTTGCACGCTTCCCGCCTCGGAGGGCGATGTTGTCAACGCTGATGTCTGCGACCCCTATGATGGCGACAGAGTCGTTGGTGCCTGCCTTGATCGTCTTGTCCAGGGCGTCTGCGTTGTTGAACTCCACTAGGTCACCGGGATAGATTTCACTTGCCGCCTCGAACTCCTCGATGTGAGGAAGACCCCCCACGAAGATCGAGTGTGTTGAGGCTACTGGCCATACGGGCATATCTATTTCCCCCGGTTTCCGATGTAGAGGCTGTGCAGGTAGGTCTGGGCATTGAGCTTGTCCTTGCCGTGCTTGACGGCGATGTCAGCACCGGACTCGAAGCGCGGCTTCTTCGCCAGCGCCGAGATGGTGAGGATGGTCTCAAGCTCGTCGATGTCCTTACCTGCCAGTTCGTTCAGAGTCATGTTGGTCTCTCCCATTGCTTGCTCAACGAGCCGAGCCTTCGTGTCGGCCTCGATGAGGTCGTTCGCCTGCTTCAGCTGCACGACCGCCGCGTCACGCTCCGCTATGAGAGCCGTGTTCAGAGATTCGAGAATCAAGACGCGTGCATTCAATGAAGCGACGTTCTTCTCAACTATTGGTGAAGTCTTGTCTCCAGTCTTATCTGTTTCTACCATTTTCTTTTTTCCCCTTTCGGGTTTAGTATTTCGTAGTCCGCGCCATTCGCGGAACGGCTTTCCTTTTAGTCAGGCGCCGACAGCCTGAAGGGATTCAAACCAAGAGGTCTGGGCCCACGCCACTGTGTTAATTCTATATAGAAGTTACTTATTAGGGTTTATCTGATAAGTGGTCTGTACCGTGCCTTATGATCATTTAGTAGAAGCTGGGAGCGCTCCACCTCGTCCCCAATGTCCCCAAGGGGTGCGTACTCCTCCCTCTCACGGCAGGTCTTCTCCGCCTCCTCCTTCGTCCTACCCTTAGACCGCTCCTTCTTCACGCATCGTTTGAAATCGTCATCCAGCAGCTTCGCCAGAAAAGCAGAGACCAGAACGAACTGAGCAGGCTCCGGAAGGGACTCCCACACCTTCTCGGCGATGTTGAAGTAGTCCTTCATCCTCTTGTCGTCGATATAATGAGGTACAAACCAGCACCGACAATTAGGATGGACGTTCGGGCGGCCATACGTGGCGTAGGGGAAGGTCTCCGTGATCTGTTCTTCGGTGGTGAATATCCGGTTATGGTGGGTTAGACAGATGGGGCAGACTTTGAGGTCATTCTTTGTCTTGTAGAGCCAGATGTCCGGTCACCTTCCCTTCGAGGATGACTATGTGAGGAGTTAATTCCTTTTGATGGGGTCACGCTTGAGGCGGGGATCCTTCAGCAGACGTTTGGAGCGTTCCACCTCGTCCTCGCCGCCTTCGCCGTCCTCGGGGATAACCCGTTCCTTGATCACTTCAGCTAGGGCTAATTTGTATGCCTCGAGTTCAGCGTATAGAACCTCGGCTTCCACGTTCTCCGGTCTCTCAGCGTAGAGTTCATCGATCTTCTTCTGGAGTTCTGCGATCTTGGCTATGAGCTCCTCCTCAGTCATGGCATCCTCACCTGCACCGCCCTCGCTTCGTTCAGGCAGAGCGGCTTTCAAGGCAGTCTTGGCCTTCGCCGACAGGGTTTCCCATACCTCTGCAGTGATGTCGAAGTGGGCACAAGCTCTCTCATCTTCGGTTCGGGCTCCCTGATCTGCCGCCTTCTGTAGCTTATCGATCTCGATTAGCCGAGCGAGGAAGATGTCGCCTGTGCTCTCCTTATGCTCGTCCACCCACGCCTGGGCCTTCGCCATCGTCCAGCCCTTAGCCTTCGAGAAAATGTAGCTGCGAACCTTCTTATCTTCGCCCCCGCCACAGTAAGTGGCCTGGATGCCCTGTTCCTCTGAGATCTGGATGGTTGCCGTGACCTCGCAGTCCCCAGCCCCGGGGTTGTCGATTCGGATGTTCTCCTCTGTCTCCTCTGGGTCATGTCCAACGTGTGACATGTTCTTCACTTCTATTTGTTCACCCTTCTCATTTAAGGACTTCTCTAGGTTGTAGTATTGGTCGGCTCCGATGCCGCATGCAGGGTAGCTGCAGCGTCCCTTCCTGATGCCGAAGGCGGTGTGATCGTGAAACATGTTGACTTGGCGGAAGTCATAGTCCGAGCCATTCCAGTTACCTGAGGTCATCTCCTTGCCATAGAGGAAGCCGATGCTGACATCTGATAAGCTGCCATCCAGCATCCCCTTGAGAATGTTCGGTGGAACGCGGTTGTTGAATACCTCAAGGTCTACGAGGATGCCTCGGATGTTAGGGCGTTCAGTCTTCCCATGATCCACCAGGTTCTTTATGAAGCGGGTGTTGACTGTTCTCCCTGAGATGTCGTCTGGGGATACAATGACGGGGGTTGCGGGGTGGTGTCCTGCGATAGCCCAGCGTCCTTCGACCCAGGGCCAGTAGCGTTCAAGCTCGTCAGCCGACTTGTAGGCCATCAGAGTCTTGCCGTCTATATCGTAGGGTTGAACGATCTCGCGGGCGATCACGACGTCGTGGAACACCGTCACTGGACCGTAGATTGGGTCTGTTCGTTTAGATACGTTGGCGGCGTCGACGCCGCTCCAGTAATGGTCGAATATCATTTTAGACAACATGAATCACCGCGAGGTAATATTGGACAAGAATGAGAATAGCTCCCATCACCGCAGAGGCGAGGTAGACACTCCAGCGGATGCTCTTCTCCATGTTCCCGATCTTCGTCTCGATGTGTCTCCTATATTCGGCGCAGAGGTCGGGCGTCACAGAACCGGGGTTGCCGTGACCGTCGCCATCTTCAGCCATGACTATTCCTCCTCGGGGAGAGAATTAAGTACTTCTCTCATTTTCAGTCTTTCTATGCCTAAAACCATGTCGCCGCCTTCAGTTAGAGGCTTCATCCCTGCCTTCTCACGTACTTCGTCTAATGTGAGGTACTCTGTATCGTTTTTCAGTGCCATGCTTTTCTGCAGATGCACGCGGGCTTCGTCCAGCTCGTTCAGCTCGAAGGCGCTGCCCCACTCTAGTGCGAAGGCTTTGTTCTCGTAGTCGAACTCTACCTGCCCGGTCTCCATTAGCCGCCGAACCAGCTCGATTGGTACGGACTCGACGTCGCTCTGCTCGTTGCTGATCAGCTTGGCGTACTCTCGGAGGTTTACCTCGCTGCCCGTCACGGCGCCCGCTGACACGCCTTTCAGGAGGTCCTGGGAGATGCGGCTGCCTGTGGCCATGCTCCCGTAGGCTAGGTCGACGTATTCCTTCGGGGCCACCGTGGCGCCCTCGAGACCCACGAACTTGACTGTCGCCTTCTCGTTTGACAGGAACACGCCGCGCACGAAGAAGTCCGTAAGGCCGCCGCCAGCCTCCCAGACATCGAGGTCATTCTGTGTTGCTCCCTCGAAGCTGAAGTGGGGGTATCCCATACCGTAGCGCCATAGCATCTGGTAGAGGGCCCAGCGTATGTTTCGCCAGCCCGTGGCGTCATCCCACACAGGGTCCATCGTGCTTAATCCCTCGTAGGGGTGCTCGTCTAGGCGGGGGGCGTCATGGATGACGCGGGTCCAGTGAACTTTCAGGGCGGTGGCTTCTGAGCCCCGTGTAATGTCGTAAAACTCGGGTAGACCGTAACGGAGATCCGAAGCGTCTTTTATCTCTTGGGTGACCTTGACCTTGTTCCAGGGGTAGGGTGTGATCTGGAGCAACTCAACGCCGTCGGGGAGGTTTCCCTCCTCATTGTATAGTGGCGCCGCCCAGTCGACCTTATCCTCTGTGGTCGAGTATGCGAGCAGCAGAATGGATGTGCCCCATCGCCTCTCGAAGGCGGTTAGCCTTGTCAGGTTCTTCTTAGCTTTCAGCTCAAGCAAGGCTTTCTGGACTGCGTCGTCCAGCGTATCATCATCCTCTTTTCCAACCTCTACCACCTTGAAGCCGTTGTCGAAGATGTCTGAGGCGACGTAGCTGACAAGCCATTTCAGGACAGGCTCACGCTGGCTCGCGAACACGCGCTCGCTATCAGGTATCTTGCCGCCGAAGGTGCGGGTGCTTCCGTAGAGTTCGCTGCTGCTAAAGTGTCTGCCGGGGGTCATGATGTCGGCGGCTGGGGTTCGCCCTGCAACGATGGCGGTTTCCGACGCCTCCACTTCAGCGTCGTCCTCAACGGGGGATTCTTTAGAATCCATTAGTATCAAGAATTAGAGTAGGCTATACAATATATAAGATTCTTCGGGTTCACCCACCCCTTTTTACATATCGGGGGTATTTACCACCTTTATTAATTATTATCGGTTGTAATTACGCCCTTTATTTTTAACTGTACAGTTATCTGTATTCTTCGAGGACGTGCTGGTACGCCTGCTCCTCCTTGGCGAGCTTGAGCATCAGGATGGCGATCCTTGCGTTTAGCTCTGCCTGTTGAGCCAGAATCCTCTCCTGCTTGCAGTCACGCTTCTGGTGGGCGAACCACCAGAGGACGAGGAAAAAGAGACAGATCAGATCGAATATGTCAACCCCTCCGTATGCGCGCGTGCTTCAGTCCTCTTCGCCAGCTTCGCCGCCCTGTGCTCCCTACGCCTCTGAGCTTTTGACAGGTCGACCCGGTCGAAGTCGGCTTGGGTCCTGATTGAGTATCCGTCTATGGTGATGTCGTATTTTCGTTTTATGGTTGTCTCGGTCACTTCTCTGTCTCCTCCCTAGCGAGGCCTCCGTGGGCTTTTGGCGACGATTCCGCCGCGTCTCTCGAGGTGAGCCCAGACACACATGCTGAGGCTGTCGATGGCGTCGTCGTGGCTCATGTGGCCTGTGGGGGCTTGCACATGCAGCTTGTTCCCCACGTATTTCCGCTCCGCCCGGAGCATCTGGCTCAAGAACAGTTGTTTGGCTTGACTGTCAGTTAAGGGGTAGCGTATGCGGCTGTTCCCGATCTCCCGCTCCAAGAGCTTGAACATAATGTCCTGCTGGACTCCGCCCTCTGTGATGCGCTCCAGCTTTACTCGGGGGAAGCGGTTCACGAATATGTCGGCTGGGCCTTGGCCGAGTCCGATGACGCCTATGGCGAGGGTCGATACGCCTCTTTGCATAAGCCAGGGTCCGAGCTCTAATGCCTGGCTCTCGAGGTTCATGCCTTGACGATACCACCAGTCGATGATGTGGATGGGGTTCTCGCCTTCGATGACGGTGACCCAGCTGTAGTCGTTGCCACGCGCGGGATCCCACGCTGCTGTGCGGCGGAGGGGCGGGTTCTCCCTCATCAGGCCGGTGGCGGGTATGTAGTCCTCCTGCAAGCCAAGGAAGAACTCCCGGTCCATGATGAACTTGTTTGAAACCATCTCCCACTTGAGTTCGTACTGGGCTGCGAACTCGGGGCTGTTGGGACCATAGTTTATACGCTCCGTTTCGATGAAATCGGCGTAGGTCTCATTGTATTTGGCGGCTTCGTAGCAGTCTACCACGAACACGTCGGGGCCTCCCCGGATGCATTTGTCGAAGAAGTAGTCGTTCACGATCGAGGTCGTCGACGTCCCGTTTAGAACCCTGATCCCTCCCGTGGCGGCCGTCATGGGGAAGATGTCGTCCTTCAGCTTTGACTCGTCTGCATCCTCGGCCTGCTCGATAATTACTAGGTCTAGGGTCTCGCCTTTGATGTTTGATGTGCGGTCACTGGACATACACCTTATGCGGGATTCCATTTTGTCTCGTAGACTTGCGACATAAAACAGGCTGGTTGTCCTGCCGCTGCCGAGGTAGCTCGTCACGTTCAACCGGCGGAATAAAGGATCAAGCTCGCCGAAGCGCTCCTTAACACGGCTGCGGAACACAGCCACTGCTTGGCTCTGGGCAGGCGCGAATACACCCACATTGTATCGACGCTTCAAGACCGTTGTGAAGTAGACGCAGAGGGCGAGCACCGTTATCGTGGTAGCCTCCGTCTTGCCCGACTGCCGAGCCATCAGGCTGAGGAGCTCGTCGCCGTTCATCAGCAGCTGGGCTTCAATTATGCGGTCACTGAAAGGTATCTGGTAAGGGTAGAGTGGGCGGCCAACGGCGTGGGCGAGCATGTCCCTCAGCTTCTTGCAGCGGCGCACGTGTAGAGGGATGTCCGTAAGGCGGAGGCTGGGGCGTGTCAGGGTGCTCAACGGTTATCCTTCAATATTTCATCCTGTTTGAGCATCCTGTCCAGGAGGCTCTCCACATCATAGGTGCGTACCTCGCCCTCTACCTTCTGCTCGATCTTGCTGGGCAGCAGCTTGTCAAGCAGCTTACCACGATACTTCAGCCTGAGCCCTATGTCGGCTATGGTGATGTCGGTGAGCTGCTTGCGGAGAATCTCCTCTAGGTAATCTTTGGCCTCGGTGCTGTTCAGGTCGTTCCAGACGGTGCGCTCGCTGGCCTTGAAGCCCTCCTCCTTCATCATGTCGCTGATGTCGGGGATGGTCATGCCAGAGGTTGAGAGTTCGAGGACACGTCTCAGTCGTCGCGCGCGGTTTGCTTTAGATCCTGTCATTTTTATTCATATCTCGCAACTTCTCGCAACTTATATCTTCTCCGCAGTCTCTCCCGTGTAGGCTTTGAAGCGGTCTAGGATGATCTGGCAGTAACGGGGGTCGAGTTCTATCATGTAGCCTTGGCGGTCTAGTTGCTCGCACGCGATGAGAGTGCTGCCGCTTCCGGCGAAGGGGTCCAGGACAATCTCCCCGGGGAGGCTGCTGTTCCCTATGGCGCGTGAACAGAGTTCCACAGGTTTCATGGTGGGGTGGAGCTTGCTCTGCTGGGGTTTGGGGATGTCCCAGACGGTGCGCTCGTTCTTCCCATAGAACTTGTGTTTGCCCATCCAGCAGTAGACGATGAGTTCATGTTTGCCCATGTAGTCCGTTCTGCCTATGACGGAGTTGTTTTTATTCCAGACGAGGACTTGGCTTAGGTAATAGTTGTTCAGGTCCAGGGCTATGAGTAGTTCTTTGATTGTTTTTCCGGCTATTGTTATGTATATGGTGTTGTATTCTGTGAGACTGTTTTTCATAGCTTCGAGCCAGTCATGTAGGAATGCGGTGTAGTCCAGTATGGCGTCGTTTATTATCGCGGTTTGGATACGATTGCCTTTGTCAAATTTGTTTAGGAACTCGTTTTTACTGGCGTAGTCTACGTTGTAGGGCGGGTCGGTCATGACCATGTGGGCCTGCTTGCCATCGAGTATCTTGATGAAGGTTTCCTCTTTGGTGCTGTCCCCGCATAGTATCCTGTGGGGGCCCACCTTGTAGAGGTCTCCGAACTCTATGTCGGTGACCACTTCCTCTAGGGGCGGTATCCTGTATGTGTCCTCTTTGATCTTACCCTCGAGAGCGTCCTTGATTGCCTTCTCGCCGATCTGCAGGATGCTGATAAGCTCCTTGCGTCTGCCGCCCTCTATGAGGCGCCGGTACTCGAGGAGATCCTTATCTGGGTCGTGTATGCCTCGGAGCTTGTTCGTGATCTGCCTGAGTAACCGCCTGTCCACATCGTCGACGTCGAGGCGTAGGACGGGACCATAGTATTCCTTGTGGGCGAGGCATGTCTCTAGGCGCTGTTCGCCGTCTCCGAGCATGCCTTTCTTGTCGACTAGGATGGGGTAGACCCAGCCATATTTCTGCATGCTTCTCCAGAGACCCTCTCTGACGCGCTTGGTCATGCGATTAGGATTGTCAGAATCCTTGGTGAGTTCGCGGAGATCCTCGATGAGGGGCTTGTACTCCTCTGGGATGTGTATCTGGGTTTTCATGTTGTTCCCTTCTTTACTAACAGGCAGGTGCATTTCTCTAGGGCAGGGTATGCTTCAACTAGGAGGGATGCATTCTCGATGGTATCCATGTCTATTCCCAATGCTTTAAGGAGATACTTTGGTAGGGTGCATCTTCCACGGTTGTCTACCAGAACCCACTTACGGGGAAGCTCCTCCATGTCTTTCGTTTACCCTAATTGGGTAAAAGGGTATATCAGTGTTTCTTATGTGTGCTTGGCTATTCGCCGTTTCTTATTTGTTGGTAGGCTCCGCTGAGTCGGTGGCCTGTGACGTCGATGCCTGCCCCGATAAGTAGGGCTGAGACGTATGTCCAGATGTCTGGGTTTTCAACGCCTTGGAATATGAGGGCTGCGAGTAGGCCTCCGAGGATTGCTCTTCCTATGCTGGCCGAGAACTTTCTGGGGTTGAATGGCTCTCCTGATTCTATCCAGCCGAGAAGGGCGACGAAAAGGGCGCCGAGGACGGTGAGCAGAATTAATGTGGTTTGGGGATCCATCTTGTTTCAGTTATGGTGTTAACATTCAATGATAAAAAAGTTGGGGGCTCAGAGGTTGTCATGGAACCGTTGATCCAAATATTCCTTAAGATTATGCTCCTGAGCCAGGGCACTATCCTGGGGATCAAGCCTATCTGCGACAGTCTCGAGACGTTCAACGAGCAGGTCTATTTTCTCTTCGTGCTCCCGGAGGATGGTTATGATCATGTCCAGGACATCTATTTTCTCGGTGTACGACATGTTCATCTTGTTTACATGTTTCACGTAAGGGGTTTGTGGAGCCATGATATGGATTAAGGGTCTTTGAATTGGGTTAGTGGGGTGACGCCTTCGGGTCGGGGCTTGTATCTGCCACGGATGCGTTTCTCCGCCATCTCGGCGTACTCCGGGTTTATCTCGATGCCTATGAATCTGCGACCAAGTCGGCGGGCTACTCTTAGAGCTGTGCCTGACCCTGCGAAGGGGTCCAGAACCACGCCTCCGACCCAGTCGGCTCCGCATCCACAGTCAGACCAACCAGCCGTTTCTCTTTCATTCACATATTCAACGCCTTGTTCTCTTGCTGCTTGTCTTAATAATGCGAGGCGGTTAGCACTGGTTCCTTTCAGATATTTGCTCTCAGTTTCACCAGTGTGAAGAGTGAATTTGGGTTCAGTTATTCTTGTTCGTGGTTTTCCGCATCGGCTGCATATCCACCGGGGGCACCCTGCCTTCACGATGGGCTTGATTAATTTGGGTGGGAAGGTGGCGAAGTGGGCTCCAGGGAAGGGCGTTGTAGGGATACGCCAGAGGTCTCCGGGGTTCTTACCTTTAGGATGATAGAAGTTCTCATCATGATGGTGCTCCACCAGATATGGATAGTTTTCATCGGATTTTCTTCGTCGTTGTGTTCTGGCTCTTGGCGAGCCATACTTCTCTGATTCTTCACCAATACCGTCGAATTTACCTTGATATTTCTCAGCTAATGATTTAACCATGTCAGCACTTCGTGAGCCCCTGTCTTTGGGTGATTTCTTCTTACCCCTTAACGCAATCTGTTTTTCTCCACCTTGTTGATTCATCACGTTAGGTTGAGTGACACGCTGAATTGTAGAAGCTGAATGAGGCTTCCTTATTGCGTCGAGGTCGAAGTAGTAGCGCCGTGCCTTGGCGAAGAGGAACACATGCTCGTAGGCACAGGTGAGTCGGTCTTTGACGCTGCTGGGCATGTGATTGGGTTTGTGCCAGATTATGTCGTTGCGGAGTATCCAGCCGTCGTGCTGGAGGGCGATGGCGACTCGTGCGGGGATCATGAGAAGTTGCTTAGGCTGAAGCCAGCCACCATCTGATTTTAACATTCTATTGGGATTCTGTTCTCTCGTAAGTTCCTTGAAGGCGTCTTGTGGGAGAGAGGTTGCGCCTCCACCTGGGTTGTAGCATTTTCCTTTCATTGAAGCGTATGAGTCGCCTAGGTTGATCCAGAACGTGCCCGACGGCTTCAGCACTCGTTTGATTTCAAGGCATATCTCGGCGAGGTGGTCGATGAATAATTGGGGGTGGGGTTCGAGGCCTAGGCTGCCACGCCAAGCCCCACATTCAGAGCAGAAATCGCTTTTCTGATCTTCTCCTCTTAAAGTCCCTAAGTTTGTGGATTGCTTCCCTTCCCCGCCCTGCTTATTGAATGAAGCCGTTTCCTCAGCCCACTCGTGTTCGCATTCGGGGTCGCCGCCCCACATCTTTATAGTTTCAGATCCATAGTCTCTGAGGCCCCAATAAGGTGGGCTAGTCACCACGAGGTCGATGCTGTCCTCTGGCCACCCAGCCATGACCTCAGTGCAGTCGCCGACTATAACTTGGTTTAGGGGTAGACTCATCTCTCCGCCTCCATCCTTGTTTCTTTAGAGTCTCTGGTCCTGAGTCTCCTTGTTTCAGGGTGCTGTAGCCAAATGTAATTATTGACGCCTTTATCATGCATGATGAAAGCCAGCATCATGTCACCGAGGTATCTGTCGATGCCTTTGCTGTCAACTTTATATCGTCTAGTCAGTGGCGGGTGATTATGGTGGCAATAGTTGTCACGTTCACAGTGAATGCAATCATTGAAGCTGGTATAGTTCCCCTTATTACACCAGAAGCCGGATGTTTCTCCGCTGCATCCGAACTGTCTAAGTATTTTGTCTATTCGTTTAGCCTCGTTTTCATGGTGAGCTAAATATCTACTTGAAGATACCATTCATTCCTCAGTCTCCTTCTCCATGAGTTTTCTGACCATTGTCTGAAAGTCTACGTTCTCGGCATGTGACAGCTTATCCATCATAGTGTAGATGCGTTCCTGGGCTTTCCGTTTTGATGTCCTCCGTAGCAGTAACCAAGTCCATTGAAGGGCATTATATTGGTTAATGCGCGTCTGTCCCTCTGCCAGTTTGCCAGTCATTCCTTCTCGTCCTCCTTGATTCTCGGTACATCTTCAAGCCCTTTAAGGCAGTCCTGGCACCGGGTCCCTACGTCATACCAGGGCTCGTCAGGCTCCCATCGGTGCTGTAGTATGGGTATCTCGGCGTCGTAGTTCTCGGGGAAGTTGGCGTTGCAGAGGTCGCAGATGATTGTGGCATCGTCGACGACTATGTGGTCCACATCTGTGATGTTGCCTTTTTGGTCGAACCACTCGATCTTGTTGAAGCGGTTAGCCCATCGGGAGGAGTATCGGTGGGTGAGTAGGATGCGGTATTCACGGGTCATCTCATATCCTTCCCTTGTCTCTCTTTCACTAACTCGTTTCTGAAGGCTTCGAGTGCGAGTTCTCTATCCGAAAGTTTACCATATTTTTCGATGTCACATAGAAGATCATCGAGTCGATCCATAGCTAAAGAGAAGTTCCTTTCATAGGCTGCCGTTGGTCGTGCATTTTCTAAAATCTGCTTGGCCTTGTTTAGTTTCTTATAGAATCTCTCAACTGAGGGTGAGTCGAACTTGTCGCCTTCTTTTAACCCTTTGCAGTAGAAGAGGTATTTTATCAATCTACCAGATGGAGAGTAGACCATTAGGTTTTACCGTCCCTGTGTTTACTGTATTCTTTGACGACCGCCATCTTTGTTTCCTCAAGTTTTTTGAGTGTGTCCTCTTTCTTGCTCCATATGATGAGGGTGGCCTGTTTGAACATCTCCTCGCTCACTGTGGTCACTAGGAATCTGTCGTCTCGCCGTTCTATCTTGGCCAGCCCCTCTATGAAGCCGTCCTCCCAGGTGTCCTCCGTCATCATCCGGGGCATCGTCTCAGCGACATACTCGGCGGCGGCCCTTATGTTTCGGAACACTAGGTCTCGGCGTTTGGTGCAGAGCCAATAGAGGCTACGGCCTATGTCGAGGCTCATTCTTTGTTCTCCTCCAGCTGGATTCTTATCACCTCAATCCGATACTCAACCATCTTATGGACTTCCTCCAGTTTATTGTACAGCTTGCTAAGCTCCTCCTCCGCGGCCCTGCAGGCTTCCCTAGCTTCGTCACGCTGCTTTGTGTACGTGTCCTCGTCATAGTGTTTGTTGACGGCGTCTTTGATGATCTTCCTGAAGGCGTTGGGCTGGATTGCTGCCATGGCGTCGAGTTCGACTCTGAAGACGCCGTCCTCCCACTTGTCCCAGCGTGGGTCGCGTTGCATCTTGGCTATCTCGGCGGCGTCCTCGGGTTTCCAGGGGAGATTGTACTTCATGATCTGCGCTTTGGTGAGCAGTATCTTCTCTGCGATGCAGGTCACCCCGAACTTGATGTGTAGCCGCTCCTGGACATCACGGGCTATGTCTTCTCCGCTGGGGTCGTAGTCGGTTATGATCAGGAGCTGGACTTCTCCGCAGCGTGGGTCTTCTCCGCCTTTCAGCTGGCTTAGTGAACGGATCCGGTCAGCTAACTGTTTCACGAAGGTGGTGCTTGAGTAGCCTCTAAGGGGGAATATCTCGACATCCTGCGTTTTCGTGACGCTCTGGACGGCGCTGAGTATGGCGTCCTTCTCTATGGCTATTATCACTCGTTTCGGTTGAGCTGACCACTTCGCTAGTCCGAAGTTGACGTGGGGGTCCGCTATCGCATCGAAGGCGCTCTCAAGATCGTAGAGCTTGTCTCGGGTTTCTGTGCTGGCGTTGTATTTGGCGTCCTCTAATGTGACGTCGCTTCTCGCTCCCGTGCTTGATCGGATGTTGTCGACCATCAGGTTCCAGGGGAAGGTGCCTTCGATTCGGGCGTCGGATAGTGCCCGGCTCAGGCCCTTGTAGGCGCTCTTGGTGTTGGGGATGACCCCGATGCTTACGAGGCGGTAGTAGATGGCTCTCAGCGTCGGGGACTTGTTGTCATATTCTTGGCGGTAGGCTTCTGCCTCCTTGATCGCCTGGGGAACGATGGCAGCCCAGTTGAGGTTAACCACTTTACCACCTCACCAAGTACTCGTGGTCGATGTCTGGCTCCCGTGGCATTATGATGCTCGCGGGGGTCGTATCTATTTCTAGGGAGCAAGGGCTCCCGTGTTCACACCGTCGGAAGTGTGGACATCCTAGACATTTATCCATCATCTCAGCGTCGGTAAGGCTATACATGTTACCGAAGCATGGTGGATACTGTTGGGTCTTCATCTACACCATCCCCAGGGGTAAGAAAAAATGTGGACGGTTCGCCCGCAGATCCCGCAGTGCCCAGGGGTGGGCGAGCGGGGGTGCAGGGCGACCCGGCGGAAGTTGGCGCAATCGGGGGCGGTGCAGACGCTTTTCTGGTTGGTCATTTTCGTCACCACATGGGGGTACGGGTAACAATATTTATAACTTGTGGACATGTCCTCATTGGGGTTTGGGGGTGAAATGTCTTTATACTCCTATGGGATTAGGGTAACTGACTGAGGGGGGAATCGCCTTATGATTGGCGTTTCGTCACCACCCCCTCGTCAACTTTACCTTGTGGTGCTGTTGATCTTTCGGTTTATGGATAGCAATAGTTTTTTGAGACGTTCCGGGTCTCTGCGGACTCTGCCCTCAAAGATGGTGTAGTATTCGTCCAAGTATTCTAGGTGCTCCACGGTGCTTTCGTAGAAGGTTGTTAGACGGTTGTCTATGTTTGGTGTGGGTTCTCCGATCTTGGTGCTCCGTATTTTGAAGTTCTCAGCGTTCCTACCTATAGCCCTCAAGGTGGCTTTTTGTTTTTCTGTGACGCCCATATCAATCATGTCCCTGTATTACTTTAGAGGTATAAATGTTATGTGGGTGTTAGTTTTTGGGGGGGTTGGGGGGTACCCTATGTCCCAACGTTATTTCTATGGGTTTATAATATTGAGGCATTAGTGTGACAGGGTATTCTGTGGGCGTTTAGCCTTACCTATTTGGTCTTGAGATTAGTTACGCATCGGGTATGGCGGCCCTGGTTATCTTCGTGATCATGTCCTGAGGCTCATGGCGCGAGAACCGCACATAGATCACGGGGCACAACGGGTTATTGCATTGATACTTCCCGTTCAGGGTTTCCCTCTTTAGCCATGCACCACAGTCCGGGCACCTGTGTCGCCGCTTAGATCGATCCATCTTTAATGTCACCTCTACGTTTTACGGCGGTTAGCCACATGGTTTTATGTTTGCCTGAGTTTCTTTTCGCTTTTGAACGGTACTCTTTAACATGGATTATGGTCCATCCGCAGCTTTTGAGAAGCCCCTCATAGTTCCATCTAGGTATCTCGAAGTCGCCGAACTTGGTGCAGAGCCGAGAGGAGACGCGCGTGAACTCGCAGAGTCCGGCGATAAGCAGTCTCACTAGGGCTCGTCTGGTTCTACCGGGGGTGCCCCAGTAGGTGCCTTTATTCTCCTTTGGATCGTTGTGTCTGCTTAAGATTCTGGGTATCCACGGCGGATCGAAGAATACTACCTTGAATACATTATCCCTGAAGGGGAGATGCTGGTTATCCGCTAAGACGTGAGGAGGTCTGTTGAGGCGTGGCTCTATGTCGAGGAAGACGACCCGGTTGACTGGTTGATCCCAGTTTTTACCCCAGATGTGGCGGTTGCCGGCGGTCGCGTCCAGACTTACCATTTAGAGCTCACCTATCTGGGTTGAACTGCCAGGCGATGGCGGTTCGTCCTGTGATCCTGCATTCGCGGCGGCGGCTCTCTGTGAGCACCGGGTTATAGTGGAGAGGGTTGTGCTTGCCTTTGCCGCGTAGTTCGTAGACTCGGGGGGTGACCCTGTTGATGCTCCAGCCGAGTTCCTGGGCGAGCTCCATGTTGGTGAAATCAAGTACCGGGTTCTCTAGGAATATGTCGAGGACTTGTCCCTGTCTCTCTCTGAGATTAGGAAGCACCTCCCCGAAGAAGACCTCCAAGCTTGTCGACTGCATGGCTGTTCTGCTCATTTTTGTTTCTCCATCTCTCGTGGGGTCTTACCGTAACGGTTAGCCTGTTCTATGGTTGATACCTTGGGATGTTCGCCTGTTATTAGTTTGTAGAATCGGGGTGACATCCACCATTCTTTGAACTCGCCACTGATCTCAATTATTCCTTTATCCTTTTGATGTTTCTTGTTTGTAGTCATTTTTTGTCGTCCTCTGTCATAATAACCGAAACGGTGTTTCCTTGACGCTTGGACTGTTCAATAGCATATAGGTAGACCTCACAGTCAGGTGAACAGGGAACTATTACATAGTTTTTCCCGATGACCTCGGTTTTACAGCCACATGAAAAATGGGTTTGATTACCCACCTCCCTGAAAGTGATCTGCCCCATTATATTTCCTCCTTTTTGTTTCTCCTCTGGTTCGCCGCTAACGTGCGTATCTTATCGTTCAGACAGTAGCCGCAGTGCCAGCAGATTATGACTTGGTCAGGGATCTGTGTGCCGCATTTGGGGCAGGCTATCATCGGCATCCTATACCGCTCCTGCTCTTTTCTCGAACCGTCGTAACCTGCGGAACACGTATATCCATGTCGCCAGCACAACTAGGGACGCAGTCCATACAATTATGAAAGCTATTCTGAACTGGGAGTCGGTCATTTCTCGGTCTCCTTAATGTTCTGGATATATGTGGCGCAGGGAAGGCAGACTTGACCGATTCGTATCCACTGTGTTTTCCTGTTTTTTCCTCTTCCCACGGTCTGCTGAATATATACGGCCCTCATGTTTATGCCACAGCGGGGACACCGTTTAGGCGGAATTTTACTTGGCGTCAGTCTCAGCCTCCGATAACGTTTTCCTTACTTGTTCAACGGCCCAATTATGACCGTGAATCCACATACCTTTTAGAAGGGCAGAAAAAGCCAAACTTTCCTGAGAAAACTCGGAAGTTTTCAATCCCTCAGGCAGTGTTCCCCCAAGGTCTGTTATTGCTTTGAAGAGAGCACCATCCTCTTCCAATGTCATGTTTTGAAGGAGTTCAACTTCTTCTTCAGAAAGCCCTGCACCAAATCCCTTTATTCGCAAATCCATATATTTGTGGATCGCAATAAATTTTTCTTCGTTTGTCTTTATCATTTTCATCCCTGAGCCGCCTCGGGTTCCACATAGACTGGGCATTTGGTGTAGTCGCCGTTGTAGCAGGCCTCGGTGCAGGGCCTGAGATACGTGGTGCCGCCGCCATCTAAGCCCTGCTCTTTTAGCGTGTTGGTGCAACCCTTTATGTGTTCATAACCTATGTCTACGGCGTATGGACAGGTCATTTCAGCGTCTCCATTAGTTTGTTTAGGTTTGCGCCTTCCACTGGGGGGCCATCATACTTGCTGCATCTGCGGGGAAGCGTCCAGTCTGGGATGACGCTCTGCTTGGCGTAGCACCACCTGTCTGGGACATGGAATTGGCGGCACCAGGTGCAGACCGCGTTTTTCGGTTTAGGAGTGTATAGTACCATCTATCTCCACACCTTGATACCCTGCTCATGGAGGAACTGCGCCGCCAGGTCCGCGATGTCCGACCCCCTGAAAGGCATCTTAAGCTCCTTCACCTCTCGCATGATCTCGTGGTAGTGAATCTCCTGGAGCCCCTTGCTCATCCATTCCTCGAGTATCGTCTGCCCCACCTTCTCCGCCGTCCTATACTTCGGCGAGCACAGCCGCATATGCAGCAGCTGAGCCTCACGCACCTGCTCATTCGTAGCTTCCTGAAGGCCCCAGACCGTTGTGGGCTTCTTCCTGTTTCGCGCAGGTATTTGGGCACGGTGATAATCGGTGATAAGCCCAGTCATTCGCAGCTGCTCCAGCGCCTCGTAGACGGTTCGCCTCTTAGCGCTGAGCCTGAACCTGAGCGTCCACGCCGTCGCTGCGCCGTAAACAAGGAAGTACTTGGTGACGGGCCACCGTTTCTCTGAGATTAAAGTGCAAACATCTTGCACTATATCCCGGGTGAGCCCAGTGCCCTTCTCCGAATAAGTAGTGCAAGAATGTTGCATTTTATAAATTTCGTTCAGTATATGTTCTATATATATAGTGCAAGATTCTTGCACTGACCCTGAAAGGGGTGCTGCCTTTTTCTTTAGATTCATTTCGAGGTCGTAGAACTTGTTCTCGACGGCCTTCAGGGTTCTCCCGGGGAAGTGTTTTGTAAGCTCTTCGATGCTGTTCACGGTTAGGCCTATTGTCTCAATTTTCTGTATCTCGGCGGCGGTCCATCTGGGCGTTTTGTTGATGCCGATCTGTTTTGCCTTGGTCTTTATTGCGTCATAGGTTCGATCCGGGAAGAGGGCGATTAACTGTTCTTTACTGCATTCTAGGTAACTGTTGATCAATCTCTGCTTCTCCCTGTCAGACCAGACCAGGTCATTGAATTGGTTGTACCGGGGCTGTTCATATCGTTCTGATAGGAGCGGCTCCTTGAATGGGGTTACCGGGTCAATATTAACCTGGGGTCTCAGCTTCTTCTCGACCATTTCTTTATACTCTCCTTCTCAAAGACCTTGATACCGTGGTCTGTCATGGCTTTTAGGAGATATTTGTAAGTTCTCTTGTTGGGCTGGGGGATGTCGATCTTATGCCGGTTAGCATAATTGTCGATCCCGATCTCGACGAGTTCGGGGTTTATGTTGAGCACCATGTCTCTCATGTGGTAATAGTTGAAGTGGAATAGCGGTTCAAGGCTTAGCCGGAGTCTGAAGCCCTGGGCGCCGAAGCGGAGCATAGCCTGGTAGCGGCTGTATATGGTGGGGGCGTTGCTTACTGTTTTGACGATTTCCTCGTTATCTGTCTGGATCGTGGTGCCGATTATGACCTTGTCCTGTATCCCGTCTAGTTGGGGCATGAATTGCTGGGCACGCCAAACGTTCTGTGATTGAAGGTAGAAGATGAGGCCGTCGGGTTGGTGACCGATCCAGCGTATCAGTGAGAGGATCCATTCGTCGGGTATGCAGGCGGCGAAGGTGTCGTGGGCGCTGTTCAGGAAGCAGACGCCCGTCTTCCCCCGGATGATCTGATGCTCATCTGTCTGCACCAGCTTAGGCGCGTGGCTTATAGGTCCGCCGCGCATAAACTTAGTCCAGCAATAGACACAATCGTGATCGCAGCCCTGGTAGAAAGTGGCGGTCCAATCAACCGACTTGAACATTCTACCCTTCGATGTCCTCAACTGCACTTTTACTTACCTCTCTCTCTATGCGTCGCCACCTGATGGCTATGTCGTTACCGTTACTTTGGCGTTGGACAGTGCCTTCTATGCGTCCCTCGAGAGCAAGCCCCGTGAGTTGGGTTCTGTACCATTTATGTGAGTGACTCTCCTTGGTTCTTTTGGATACATAGTTTATCATCCTGAATATCTCGATGTATCCGGGGCGTTCATTGATGTAGTCGAGGATGGCTTGGGATATGGGGCCGAGTTCAGCCACGGTCCTCAGCCTCCTTCTTTCTCGGCGTGAAAGTGTCCTTCGTCCCTCTCAATCCGCACCCGGGGCAGCGGAAGTCGCCCCACGCCTTCTCAGGGACCGGGTCGTAGAACTCGGCCCGTATTCCCTCTTGGCCAAAGTCTGGGCACTTCATGTCAGCCCTCAGCCTCCGCCCAAACGGGTGTTTTTATGTATTTTTCAGCACCAATATAGATGGAATGATCTGGGTTAGGTAGGTGTCGCTTATTTTTGTAAGTGTCACACTCTTCTCTGGTGTGCTGTGCCTCTTTTCCGATTATAGCCTTACCGCAAACACGGCAGATATATCCGCCTTCTAGGTAACTAAATGCCCCCATATAGCTAAATGGGTCGCCTCTGGCTGCAATTACATATCCTAGAACGCCTGATCCCCCAACAAAACCAGATATTAATAACCCGACGAGACAATTATTCATCTACTCCTCAGCCTCCTCAGTTTCTAAATCTTTAAGGAGACTTAGTAAGACGGCCTTGATGTCCTCATTCGTTTCCAGTTCGGATTCACAATATAAGCCCCATTTTAGAGTTTGCTGATCTTCAGTGAGAGTTTTGTCTTCCTTCCACTTCATCAGCTCTCAGCCTCCCTCCGGATGAAGGGCAAGGCAGGAGGCCCCCCCGTGGCGATTGTTTCCACTATGTGCTCCCTGACCGTCGGCTCCCGGCCGTCGGGCAGCATCATAACCATATGGTCGCTGAACTCCTCGACGGCGCCGCTGATGCCCATGATCACGGCGTAGAGTCTGTGTTCCAAGTAGTCGTGGAAGAACCGCCAGCTCGTGGACTCCAGGTACTTGTTACCACTCTTCTGCTTCACATAGATCTTGGGGACCTCGAACCGGAAATGGAAGACCTTGACGTCGCCGCCGCTACGGTCCACCACCTCGAAGGCGAGTATGTCTCGACCGCCCTTGGTCGCCCAGGCCCGGGTGTCGATGCCTGCCTCGACGAGCAGGCCCTCGATCATGCCTCTGAGCCTGAGTTGACCGAGCTTGCTTCCACGGCCGGGGAGCCTCCTCAGCTGCTGCTTGGTAAGTATGATCCTGTGATCCTGGCTCATAGCTTCTCCTCCTTTTCCTTACGGTACATAGCGTCCAGCCGTTTCAGGCCGTGGGAGTGGTAAGAGGCTTTATGGTACTGGCATAGCGGGATCACGAGAATGTCGCCTTTATCTCTGAGGTTTGGTGGGTAGTAGGCGGTTGGGTATGCGGGGCGGCCGCAGAGTAGGCATAGCTTCTCACCGTAACGCCAGGGTCCAGCATACTTTTCGTGTATTTTGAAGCCTATCTGGCTCGAGGCGACTATATCCTCCTTTGTCTCTGGGGCTGTGTTTTTATTCATTTTTGGTGTACTCTTCTATCTTGTATGCTTTCTTGCAATGTCCACACCGGTACTTCATGTAGTTCTCCTCCCAGCCCCGCAGATGTTGGTTGGTAGTCTCGCCGCAGTCGGGGCACTTAGGAGTTATTTTCTGCTCCTCCGTGTAGGGATTCAAGTTGCCACATTTCTGGCAGACATATTTACCGTCCCGGAGAAAGTGGCGCACCATCATATCGCATTCCGGGCAATATAGGTACTCAGTTTCCTTAGCGGTCATCAGCCTATCACGTCTTTTTTGTTGAGCCGCCAAACGTTATTGCGTCTGACGAAGCTGACTGCAAGCAGAACGCCGTCTACATCCGGCATGACCTCCGCCGGAATTGCCTTCACGGGTTTCACGGTGATCTTCACGTTGTCCGACTTCACCTCCCAATCAGCCACATTGAATCCGGCATGCTTCATCCAGTTCTCAGTCATCTCCTTGGCTTGGCCCCATGAATCCTCGGCCCGGTTCAACTCATCAGTGAGCAACCAGTCCGGTATCCTGAGCTCAGCGGGCTTCACGAAGTCCACGATTTTGACGTCTGTGTCTACCTTTTTTCTTGGCGTGGTTTCAATGTCGGTGTCGTCAGCATAGACTAGCCCCATCTCCTCAGCACTCACCTCGGCGCTTCCCACATAGTTGCTCACGGCCCTGTTCCAAGCCCGAGTCTTCGCGGTCCCCAAGCAGCGATGATACCATTTCGGTGACAGGTTGTTTGTCATGGCGAGCTCGGAGATTGTGCAGGCTCCCTCACCCCATGCATATCGGCCTGAGTCGATGTTGATCACCCGTACCTTGGCTTCGAACCCGAAGATGTCGGTGGTGAAGATCTCAGTTTTTTCTCGTCTTCTCACGAAGTGCTTGAAAGTGTATTCGACTGGTTCTTCCTCGAGAATCTTTGTGATCTCCGGCTTATCATCGCTTAGGAAGAAACCCTGGTGTAGTTTTGCAAAGCCGGACCGGCACGTGTATTGCCGGTTCCCATCGATAACGTAGTCTTTCCCCTCGACCATCAAGGTTTTCTTTACTTGGGCCACGTAGTTCGTAAGCTTGGTGAGTTCCTCGATAGGCATCATCGGGATAGCGAGCGCCAGCTTGTCAGTGTTTGCTAGGGACTTGTCCTCATCAACCATTGTTGTTAGCCTCCCTCTTGCTCCTTTTAACAGCCTTCCTCAAGGCATTGCGAGCATCCAGCCGAAGCCACCACTCCTCCGAATAGGGTTTAGGGTTGCTCATCAGCCTTCCTCCTGGTATTCGTCGAGCTTCTTCGGAATGGCTGGCTTGAACTCAACGATGACGTCGTCCCCGGGCTCCGCGGTTCTGTAGAAGTCCTGGGCGCCCTCCTCGATGACCAGCCTTATCCTCCTGTAGAGGGGCTCACCCTTCTTACCCACGGTGTGGACGAGGGTGGTCTTGTATGTGATTCCCAGCTCTACGTCGTCGTAGAGCCGGGTCTTCCCCTTAGTCTTCAGCAGTTCCTTCATACTTGCTTGGCCTCCTCTGGCGTCTGTTCGGATTTATAATAGCCTGAGATATTGTTGTAGCTAATCTCAACCTCAAACCCACGGCAAGCAGCTATTTCCTTCAGATGTTGTTCGAGGTAAGGATGAGTGCCAGTGAGTTGTACCTGAATTGCTGAATGTTGAGGTGTTTTTCCCATATTCCAACCTCCAGATAGATGAGACTCTAAAACGGGACGAAGGCACTGGAACTCATAGCAATCTACAGGCATCTTAAATCTATCAATTCCGAGAAGCTTACGAAGTCGTTTCACTACCACTACTCCTCAGCCTCCTCGGCGGCTTCCCATGCATCCCTGACGATGCTGAAGATGGCTTCCTTAAGCGGGTGGGTTATGTGTATGCCTTTCTCGGTCTGTATGATGCGCTCCATCTCCTCGATCAGTGTCTCAAGCGCCAAAGAGTGGGGGTCATCCTTGTCTTCATTTTTTCCATATTCCTTCTTCAGCTTCTTGATGAACCTCTGATAGACTGTTTCTCTGAAGTTTTGCTCGGTATCGTCTGTCGGGCTGTAGACCCGGTGGTGCCCGCCTTTGCCTGTCTTCTCTATGTAGGTTAGGAGCCCCTCGTCGGCCATGTAGTTGAGGAAGTTGATCACCGATGCCCGGCTCACGGCAACATCGCCGCCCACATCCTGTAGGTGCTGGTGAGCCTCTCTGCTGATCATGGGTTTCTTGGCGGTCCATAAGTGGCGCATGATCTCAGCCTGCCAGGGCTTGAGCACGCACAGCAGACCGTTCTGGGCTAAGTCGAATTTAAGAGTGCTCATGACTCCTCAGCCTCCTTCCTGCTTGCCTCGAGGCCTGCCCAGCACACGGGTCCTATCCCACGATCCACGCTCTCCGCGACCCTAAGCAGACGACCGCAGACACGGCACCGGGAGGACCCCGACGGATCATCGATAACAGTTCTACGGCTCCTCTCCTTAGCCTCCTCATGAAGACACTTCAAGCAGATGTTCTGGTGGCCGTGGGCGCTGGTCTTGTTCTTCGCGAAGGTGCCGAGGTCATCCTCGGTAAGCGCCTCGAGGCCGCACACCCGGCAGACTCTTAGCGGCTTAATATCTTGGCTCATTTTCCTTTTATCTCCTCCCCGCTTCCTGCGGGGCTGTCCGGATACATTGTCCCGAGCATCTTACGGAGTAAGTCAGGCATACTGAGACCCTCAGCCTTAGCTATGCCCTGAATCCGATCATACAGTGCGTCGGGCACGGTGACTTGTTTAAAGCCTGGTTTTGGCGTTTTCATCACCGATAAATTGGTACGGGTAACAATTATTTAAAACCACCTATTCATAAAATATGGTGGGTAATTACGCCCTTTATTATTTATTGTCTGTTGGGGCGTGACAAAAAGCCCCCTGACGCGTAGGTGAATAAAACTTTAGGATGGGGTAAGACTCATCCATGCGGCGTCCCCGCTGTCCCCGCCTTCCAGCATGGCCTCTGTGAGGATCAAGTCGTCGAACTCTATATATCCGGCGCTGCCATAATTCACGATGCCGTGGGCGCAGTCATCCGTTATGACCCCTTTCGTGTATTCGCTTGTTCTACCTACCTTGTGCAACGTGTCGCCGATGTTGGCCTCATGGATGTCCACATCGACGGGGATCCACCCCGTCTCCACTATGTTTCTTGCCTTGCAGAAGAAGCTCGCCAGATCAGAGCCAGCGAAGCCCAAACCAACGAACCCTGAGAAGTCCTCGACGCCATGAATCGCAAGTTTATAATCCACTGTGGGCTCCGCCACGGCGAAGTCTATCTTATTCTCACCCTCTACGAAGGTTGTGAATCTGCTCTGTCTACCTGCCAGTCGCGAGGTCGTGTTCAAGCCTGCCACCACACTACGTGCGAGGGGGCAGTCACTAATGCCACCGTAAAGTTGCTTGTGCCACAGATACTCGGCGACCTGATCAGCGGGGAGATGTCCATCATCATGACGACCAGGCTGAACTATTCTCTTCTCAAGGCTACCCGGGTTCGCTGGGTTCGATGCGAACACATGAGAATTACTTCCAAGAGCGACAGTATCCTTCTCAAAGTACCATCCAAGGGTGCCGGCGGTGATCGCCCAGTTCCCTATGCTTATCCCCGCCTCTAGGGGGCGCACCCTCTCCGTGTAGGCCTTCGGGGACGCCATCAAGGGCGGTATAACCATCTCCCCGATGACAACCACGTCAGTCGCGACACCCTCAATTTCAGACGGTATCACATCGACAAGGGACAAGGCTGAAAGGGGCAGCTTCTCCACGACGTAGACTCTGAACACCTCCTCCTTAACGACGCGACCATCCCTGAAGCGGCTTCTCAGCTTCTTAGAGTAACCCTGAACGTTCCTCCTCCACTTTACCTTTTTCCACAGGTTTTCAAGTTTCAAAGCCTTCATTCCTCCCGATTCATATGGAGGGGTGTTGGACAATATATATAAAACAAGCCCACCGCGTAGATGACGGTGACGATGAATAACAAAAAGGTTATAGTGGTCGCTCTCATAGCGACGCTTCTCGGCGGAGTCATGGGCGGAGTCTTTGCGCAGCATCAAAGGGCTGTGAAGATCAACGAACTTAAGGGAGAACTTGAAGAAACGGCTGATACATGTAGGCAGTACGGTGAGAGAATAGCAGAACTTGAGAATGCCATAGACGTCATAGTGATGGAGAGGACGATGTACATCGAGTTGTCGTTCGCGGAGATCCAGAGGCTTAGAGTGGAACTCGAAGCCACGAAGCAGCTCCTCGCCGATTTAAACCAGACATCCTACCCTTGTTTTTATAACGTTACGAAATAGCGTATAGTAGGTGATAATATGACAATCCTCATCATACCAACAGAGCACTGTCAATTCCGGTGTACCTATTGCTTCGAACCAGACTCGTTGAGGCACAAAGAAGAATATCTTGAACCAGATATTACCGCTGTTCAGCGATCTTTAGACAAACTATGGGGAGATTCCTATCAGGGCAGTGATATTGGCATACATGGCGGTGAATGTACGACGTTACGCCCACGGGAGTTAGAGCCCTACCTGAAAATGATTTTCGACAAAATCGGGCACACAGGTATTACTACGAATGGCTATAACATTGATGATGGTTACATTCAATTATTTAAGAAATACAAAACATATGTTGGGATAAGTTGTGACGGCCCTGAAGCATTGAATACTTTACGTGGTCCGAATCCACAAGATGCAAATGGAACCAAAGGATATAATCGTAAGTTGAAAAAGATTCTTCGAAAGTTACGGAAGGCTAGAATCGATGTCAGCATGATGTGTATCCTACATACTGAGAATGCTGGGAATGAAGATAAACTAGATCAACTGAAAGAATGGGTGGTATGGCTCTCCGATATGGGCATCACCGGCGGACGATTTAACCCACTATATGCTATGCCCTGGCAGTCGAAGTATCAACTAGATAACGATCAACTGTTAACTGCTTGGAAGGAATTAACCAACTTAACTTTTGACTACAGCCTTCGATGGAACCCAATCAGAGAGATGGAAGACAGCCTACTAGGATTCTCGGTCTCACCATGCACATTCGGTCAATGTGACAATTTCCAGACCAGTACTATCAGCATTCTGCCTGACGGTACAATTAGCAATTGTGATCGTACATTTGAATATGGATTACATTTGCGAAGTGAAACTGATTTATGTAGCGGTAGGTACCAGGCGCTGATAACAGATCAATGTAAAGACTGTAAGTATTGGAACTTGTGCAATGGTGGATGCCCAAGTGAAGGTGTCGATGGAGACTGGCGGAACAAGAGCAGATTCTGCGAAGCATACTACGGCTTATATGAGTACGTTGGACAAAAAATAAAGGGATTGTTTCCAAACGTTATGCTAGTTACCGAGAGCACTGAGCGAGAGCCATTCAAGTTGATGTCCTACCGTTACTCATCGAAGCCGTCGGTTTATGGAGCTGCGCCATTAGTTGAAAATTGTCCACCGACCCCATCAACTCAACAGGTAGGGTATCGTCCCCATGGAGACCACTATGATGAGACGCAACGGATACTACAACCTGAGCAGCGCATTAATCGCCCGCACGGAGATCACTATGACGAGGCGTTACGAAGATGAGTAAACCCGACCTGTTCCCATTTACAGTGTTATCATGGAACAGTGCTAAGATAAAGAGGAAATGGGAGCCTATACAAAGAGAAATTCAAAATGCCGTAGCGTTTGCTGAATATGAAGGAGTAAAAAGAGGCCACCGACGCTGTGACGTGTACCAACTTGATCCACACAGCTTCGATCACCAGATTGAGAAGGTTTTCATGGATGGATTATCCTACCTACCGATACTGCGATCACAACTATACCCTGGTTTTGGGCATCGGCACTATCTCGTAGAGGAATTGAAACAAGATACGTTTGTTTACGGGGTTGTTGGAAAGACATTGGAGGATGCTAAACTATTCAAAAAAGCCAGTGTTGGTGATGTAGATCACAACCAGATAGGAGAACTGCTAGGCTATCCAAAATGCTGTCGTGACTGGTTTTTAGAGGTTTGGTTGAAAGAAGGAAGCTGTGACCCGATGTATGAAACAGCATTGAATACGTCGAACCATGAAGTTAATGACGATGGATCTGTCACCGTCGGTGGTAATCCAAAATACAACAGGTTGATAAGGTACTTCGGGCTTCAGGCGATTCCATACTTCACCTGCAGTTATGAGTGTAAAGAATCTGAGAAGTTCATTGACTGGTTTTATGGTTTGATGTACGAGAAGGCTCCAGATGCCTGCGAGATGTTACTGGAGGCGTTGAATATGCCGATGAAATGGTCACTGAACAATCTGATCATATACATAGAGCACCCACTATTCCGTGGAGCCGCTAACGGATACTGGTACCCGGAGAAGAGAGAGGTACACTGGAGGTCAGAGTAATGCTGCTCGATATACAGCTGAATCACTTTGGAAGAGGTTCGTGCACTATCAATCCCAGTCAACGACTCGTCAAAATAGGAATTGATCTGGCCTTGCAAGAGTGGATATTAAAACACACAGGACTGATGTATCCGAATCCGAAAACCTATGCCTTTCCGTCCTATGCCTCATATATGGAATACAGCATAGCCCACGTTATTGCGCACGAGGCTCTACATCAGGTTATCTACGATGAAGAAGGCTTTAGAGCCTGTAAAATGCTAGACAACGTTGACCAGTATGGAACCATGACGATGAGATACGGATATGAAGAGGACGTGTACTGGGGGATACAGTTTCGAAGAGTCCAATGGTGGAGGATATTCGACAATGATTTTGTGTTGAGGTATGACCTCCTGAAAAAATTTGATGAGGCTCAAAGTAGATTGCAGGATAGGTTTGATAGGCAGGTGGAATTAGATAAATAACGCAGAGAAGAATCACATCCTTTTAGGTATGGACTCCTGCCGATGGGATTCATTTACAATAGCAGATACACCGAACATAGACTCCCTAGGGAAGGCCATAAAGGTTCACTCGCCCGCAGGATGGACAGCGCCATCAATGTTTCATCTGCTGACAAATGCACCATATTTCGGAAATCCTCGAACGAGATTCGTCCCTACCGAAAAAGGGGTCATCTGGGTTCCAAAGACTATGGCTCAAAAGGGCTATCACAACGTCTTCTTTACCCCAAACCAAGTGATATACAAATACACTCATGCATTCCGACAGGGATTTCATGAAGTGGATTGGTACTGGGGAGAGTTCAAATATACGGCTAACCGTGACGTGGATAACGTAATTCGGGTCTTAAAAGAAGTAGAACAACCTAAATTCATACTAACCCTCTGTATGGCTACACACAAACCATTTGCATATAAAAAGGACCTTCCGAAAGAGTTTTTTGAGTCACCCACGCAAGGGATAGAATTTCAGGTTAGATCGATCGAGTCCTTAGATAAGGAATTCGGTAGGGTACTGGATGTAGCCGAGAACGCCATCATAACCGTGTATTCAGATCATGGAACGTTGTTTAAAGAGTTAGAGGGCTATGACGGACATGGTCAGTGGCTGATGCATCCCAAACTGTTCGAGGTGCCGTTCATCCGTGGTAAAGTTTAGCGGAGTATTCAGGTGTTATAAAAGACCTAACCTCACAGAGTTGTGCCTCCGAAGGATTATGGAGATGATGGAGCCGTATGACTTTGAACTCATTATGCTCTACGATGGTGACGACGAGAAATATATCAACCGTATGAAACGGTTCTGTGATTTCAGTCACATAGTTTCAAATCCAAATAAGAAATATACGTTGGGGGAGCAGACAAACAAGGCAGTTGACTTATGTAGTGGTAGATATTTCATGCACTTCGAAAACGACTACTATTGGGTTCATGGGTGTATGGAAGATGCGGTGGAGGCCATGAATTACGTGGATGTCGTTCGGTTGACGATGTTCCCCTTCAGCCGGAATAATTGTGAGAAGACCATGGGGAACATCGGGGTGTTTAAGGCAAATGTGGGTTACAGATTTAGTTTGAATCCACACCTTAGAAAAGAGAGATACCCTGTTGGTAGATTCTCACATACTGGAAGCTGGGTCGTCGAACCAGAGTATGTGGAGAGATTCAACAAGTCTGATAAGGTTGGAGGGTGTCTGTTGAAAAACAACTTTATCCATCTCGGCTTATATAATTCAAACGGACATTTCAGCCCAGGGCACACATCTTATTTCTTAGGATACAACTGGAGAAAACAACAAGATGAACTTGATCCCGTCAGAACATTCACCTCTATCTGTGACAACGAAGAGTATATAGAATTATTCGGGGAATATTTACGTAGTAGTGGTGGAGAGAAATGGTTGAACTAAACGGTAAGTTATTCGATGTAGAAAACATGACCACGCAACAGCGTGATAGAGGACTAGAGATAGTTCTGGAAAACTGTGGAGAACAAGCAGAGGTTGTCCTCTGTAGCCTCACAGGATCAAGAGCCTTCGGTTGGGGCGGGGACAGATACGATATGGACATCCATGGAGTGATCGCATCCCAAGGGCCTGGTTGGGACAATATGCATACCGGTAAGTTCGGTTACGACATCTCGATGTACAACTTCGACGTGTTCCTGATGGGTATGAGAGACCGGTGGATACTGTACGAGAATTTATCAAATCCAATCTTCATTCACAAAGACTTCGACTTCAAAGGATTCCTATCCTTCTGCTGCCCGTTCCATGTCAAGCACCAGATGGGCACCATAGAGATGGAGTTGCATACTTTGAGAAACAAGGAGACAATGCGAAAAGCCTTACACTGCTACCGACAGTTGGCCAATTCGCTGTGGTTCTTACAAACCGGTGAGGTACAGATTGATATAGGGAAAATTTATGAGAAATTCGAGATGGGTGAGTTTCCAAAGCTCTGTGAGTTTTACAAGGCGAGACAGTTAGGAGCTAAGTTAGACTGGCAGAAGATTTGGGCTGAACTGGGTGGATTGAAAGTTCAGATGGATCAACTGTTGGAAGAAAAACAAGACATATTTGATAAGGAGAGATTTGAGGAGTGGAAACAAGAAATGGTGGTGAAATTTATTGACTACAATATCAGGCGTCCTAACTTTTAGGAACTGCATCAAGACAGGGTATCCATTCCTGGAGGCCATCCTATCTGTCCTACCGATAGTAGATGAGTATCGGATAAATGACGGCGGATCAATCGATGGCACTAAAGAGTGGCTACAAAAACTGAAGGATGTATTCCCAGATAAGATCATACTTTACGACATGCAAGACTACCCATCAGATAGATGGGAGTGTGTTAGTGAGCAATATAATAAAATGATCGAGGACTCAACTGGAGACTGGATGTTTCAAGGTGACGCGGATGAGGTAATCCATGAGCAAGACATCGGCGCCCTCAAGGCTGTAATCGAAAACATCTCTGATGATGTGGATGTACTAAGGTTCCCAAGACGAGAAATTGGAGGATGGATGAGACTATCAGGTGCCGATAAACCATACCATCCATGTCGAGCGGTTAGAAACATTCCCGGGCTATACCAAAAATGGGAGAGCCACGGCGGCGATGAGTTCTTAGACGAAGCCGGATGGATAAAAGAGCCGCGAAGACAGAAAAGCGATGTAATGATTTGGCATTTATATACGGTTTTCCCGGGGAACAATATGGAGAAATGGAAAAATGACGCAACATACGTTGCAACCGGTGATGATCATAGAGTTAGGATATTCGAAGAACGTAAGAACAAGAGATGGTCTTCAGGTATAGATAGAGTCATCGTTAATCCAATTCCTAACTTACCGGCACTTGTGAAGGATATGGTGGGATGGGATAAATACAAGGTTAGAGGGACGCTTTTAGATATAGATTGGTTGAATTTTGTCACTGGTCTACGTTACGGTTAGACATCTGCATGTATAACAAAGGGTGGGCTGTTAGTATGTGGGGTATCGCTGAAAGGTGTGTTGCTGTGAACGTTCATGAACGGGAAGTTAACATGACTCGGATTATCAGCAAACGGAATGTTTGAGTGGTCGCCATGGGGCGGAAAGTTTACGTGCGATGGGTTATCGGCAAACGGAACGTTTGAGTGATCACCGTGAACTGGAAAGTTTATGTGGTTATCAGAGTAGAAGGGAGTATTTGAGTGATCACTATGAGCTGGGAAATTTACATGGCTGTCAGGATATGCTGGGGTATTTGAATGGCTATCCCTGAACGAGGTATTACTGAAGGGGCTATTTGAGTGGTCATTGTGAGCAGGAAAGTTTACGTGGCTATCACTATAGGTAGGAACGTTTGAGTGGTCACTATAGGCTGGAAAATTGACGTGACCAACATCTGAGTGGTTAGAGTGTGCCTGATCAGTAAATTCATCACTATGTGACGTATCAACATACGAGTGGTCAGAATGGCCTTGATCAGAAAACGCATTACTGTGTGCTGTGTTACTAAACGGTCTATCTGAATGATCGTTACTATGTGCCGTATCAGTAAACGGATGGTTACTATGAACTTGGTCAGAATAGTCATTACTATGTACTGTATCAGAGAAAGGATGGTTAGAGTGTACTTGGTCGATATATTCGTCACTATGGGGCGTATCTCCAAACGGTTGATTAGAGTGTACTTGGTCAGTATACTCATTACTGTGAGGATTATCTCCAAACGGTTGATTAGAGTGTACCTGAACTGGAACATTGCTATGAGGCAAATCTCCGAATGGACAGTCCTGATGCCCAGTTTCCCGTAGCAACCTGAAAGCCCTTGGCACTCCAGCCGTCGGCTGATAATCCCACGCACTGGCCGATGGATCCGCTCGGGGGACCGTATAAATGGAGTAAGTTGTTATATTCTTGTGAACACGGGGAACTCCACCAACTCCACCAACTTCCTCAGCTGGGAGGACTAAGCATATTTCACTATTCGCTGAGTTATAATGATCGCAGTCACTATGGCAGACATCTTGGTGAGGTGGGCCAGCAACGTCAGCAAATGGAATGTTGGAATGCACTACATCACCGTGATGGTGAATAAACAGACCGCGATACATAGTCGGCATTCAGTCTTCCCTCTAAAGGTCGTTCCTCAACCAGATGTCGCCACTCGCAAGAGCCGCAGGATCTGCACCAACAGATGGAATCCGGAGATTATCAGCCACCTGCACCTTATCGGGGAGCACCCATCCAGTCATGTAGGTGTACTGGGCCCCTCCGCCGGGAACAATGTAGATGTCGTCTCCTGCACCTGATGTGAGAAGAAGATCCTCTGCTGAGGCTAACTGAAGATAAGGATTAGCCCCGCCTATGCCGTAAACCCATCCACGGAAGACCCCCGCAGCATCATTGAAAAAGATGAAGGTTCCGTTGATTGTTATACCCAACGCATCAAGTATGACTGTACCGCCACCAGCGAGAATCTTTCCATCAGTGGCTTGGAAGAGTGCCTGTAATGCTCCAGCTGCACCCTTTCCTTTAATACCATTCCGAGTGATGATAACTCCAGGGTCCCCAATCCCATCCGTCCAAGAGACTCCATCAGAAGTTTTCATTATCTTACCTATCAGAGCGTCACCAGTGAGCAAGATGGTATCTATTACCCCAGCACCCAAGAAGTCAAGAGTTTTACTCCCTCCTCGGGTGAATACAGGGAATATAAATGGTTCTTGCCCAGCTGCAGTGGTCACCCTGGCAATTATTCCCACTGTATCTCCTACAGCATTGGCATATGTGTTAGTCAGTGTAACTCCAGCACCCGTAGTGAATATCGCCCAATAGGTGTTATCAAGAGCAAGTGTATGATCAGTTCCATTAGCAATGTTTTGAGTTGTTCCATCTGCAAACCAAACTGCAGGAGCAGCCCCCGTCCATTTAACTGCGTCAGTAACCGATACAATCATCTGCTCATCGTCAGTATTGTCCGCACCCGCAAGGGTGGTAGTTAAGGTGACTGATGCTCCTCCGCCTCCAACAGAATCTACTATTTTACCAGTACAATTATGTAACCATGGCGGCTCAGAGTTTTGAATTAATATCACATCTCCAGCGACGAAGTCTGAAAATGGTATCCCAGCAGATGCAGTGATTACAGCCTTCCCGGCACCATTATCAACATCAATATCAAGAGTCACAGTACTAGTAGCCACTACTCTGATGGCTTCAACTAGTACTGCACTATCAAATGGCTGTATACCTTTCTTTAGCTGTGTCGCGGATAGGGTTCCCGAGATGGTTGTCGCGGCAAAGTTGATCAGCGTCCACACGCCGGTCCACTCGTACCAGAGATCGTTAGTAGTGTCGTGCCACGTATCCCCGATAACTTCTCCGTTTGCAGGCGGTCCAGGAAAGGCCCGGTGCATGGTGATAGGGCCACGTACCCAAATCCCAGCGGTTTCATCCCACCGGTACCAGACGCCCTCATTGCCGTAGTAAACTCCCGGTACACCTACATCCGTCGTGAGGTGGTGCATGTCCTCGTTGACAGGGTCAGTTGGGAATGCGGCTCCCTCGGTGAACCCCATACGGTCGCCCGTCAAGATGTCCCCAAGGAAGAGATCCCAGTCATCCATAGAGCCCTTGAACCCACGGTTCTGGCGGCGGAGCTCAGCGAGCATAGCGGCGTTAGGGTCCGTCGACCTGATAACCCGGCCCGCATCAGCGTCAGTCGACACAAGATCGTAGGTCGTCCAGAAGTCGAATCCCCTAACATCAGACTTCTTTCTGAGGATGTGCTGAAGCCGGACGATGATGTACTTCGTTAGTGCGTCTACCCCATGCTGGGGTGCCCGTACATGTACATATTGAGCCGCGTACAGGGTATCCACCTGGCCCTTAGCGACGGCCTTGAACTTAACTAGGGGATACCGCTTCATGAGCAGCACCCGGTCGCCATATGCCTTCAGCTGGGGCATCGACCGGAGCTCGTTACGGTACTCAGGGTACATCCTGTCATCGTACAGGCCTCTGCTCCCTGCATCCGCTGTAGTGTATTTCGCCTCTAGGCTGGGGATCGTCCAGCCGTCGATCCACACTATCCCGTTCTCGGCGTGAGGGTACTTGAAACCCATCTGAACTACATTATTCCAGTTAAACGGTGCCACCGATCCGGCGGCGAAGGTCCAGTAGCCATTCATCTCGGCACCCGTGGCCCTGATCGGGTTACCGTCGTGGTCCCCAAGGGAGTACGTGATCACGCT